>Ga0206816_1217_pt1 | contig 12782 bp, 10 predicted proteins | sample Alteio_BWOrgCont_88_FD_152866 | JGI IMG/M metagenome (GOLD analysis project Ga0206816, IMG submission 152866) | Enriched cells from forest soil in Barre Woods Harvard Forest LTER site, Petersham, Massachusetts, United States -... | ecosystem: Environmental > Terrestrial > Soil > Temperate forest >... | reverse complement strand
TTGCGATTATAAATTTATCTGGCTCACGCTTTTTTTTATCCCTCTTGTTTTTTCTATCGCGGTACATTCGTTAAACCTGGGCGAAAAGGAATCTATATTCAGGATATCAATGAGTTTTAACAATCCATCGCTGCGCCGTAAGCTGATCAATAAAACTTTTGCCATTTATGTTATCCTGTTTATTTTGCCAATTGCTTCAATGACCTGCTATAAGCTGCTAAACTTAACCAACGCCAACGACCTGGAGTACTTTCACGAAAGCCCATTTGCCACATGGACGGTGTTGGCAGAGCGGTTGAATTATGAGCTGCAGATCATCAATCCCGATTTTAAAGCGCAGGATGTAACGCTTTTAATATCAGCCAAGGTATTGCTGATATGCCCGATGATATTATTGTGTATTTATCTTTTCAGGGATGCCAATTACCAGATTTTAACCCTGCTTACACCTTTTGCTTTTATCGAGTTTTTACATATCAAGTATGAAAAGGTGGCATTAGCGCAAGAGTATTATATGATATTTATTGTGCTCGCGTTACTGTGCATCACGGTGAAGGCAAACACCGTCAAAAATCAATTTGCGTTTAAAATAGTTTTAGGGATAATTGTATTGTTCCAGTTAGGGTCGGGCTATTATTATATGAAAAACTCGCCCGTTAGCGAAGAACGCGGATTTATAACGATGTTGACAGACCGCAATGCCGATGAGCAGCAGGATGAGAATAAAGACATGGCTAACTATATAAACGGGCTGCCCGATGATGCTAAAGTTTTAATAGACGACTCTATTGCTTACCCGATTGTTGCGTTTGTGTATAATGTTAAAAACTTAAACCTGCCCTACCAGGATAATTTTATGAGCGCCATAGAAACCCCATGGAACTATGACAATTATATATTAATAGCAAACGGAAAAAACCCGATAAACGCCTATAGTATACTCAATCCACACTACGGCCCCATATTAAACCAGGCCAATAATGCCAATATACAGATGGTTTATTCAACAGACCATTGGTCATTGTATAGAATATTTTAGTGCCTGTAAGGTAACCGTAGGGATAATAATTCTGCCTGTTTAATTTTTAAAAGAAATACCCTATAATTGCATTAGCTTAAAACTATCGCGTTTACTTGCTAAAAACGTAACCATGAAAAAACTACTCATCCTTTTTTGCTTCCTTATATTATCGGTTTATGTATTTGCACAAGGCACGGACAAAGCGATCCTAAAATTGCCCATCCCTCATTATAAAATATTAAAAGCCGACAGTACCTACACCGACTGGACCGCATTAAACACCCATAAGATGGTAATGGTCATCTACTTTGCTCCTGATTGCCCGCATTGCCAGCATTTGATGAACGAAATGAGACCGGAAATGAACGAGTTTAAAAACTTCCAGATCGTAATGATATGTGGTACCCGCACGGAATATCCTTACCTAAAAATGCTTAAAACCTTTAATCGCGATTTTGACCTGCTGAAATATAAAAATATTACCATGGGTACCGAGTATCCTAATTATAAAGTGGTAAAATACTACCAGTTAGCCACCACGCCTTTTATCGCCTTTTATGATCGCAATGGTAAAATGACCACGTATTTTGATAAACCCGCCAAAATAGAGGATGTGTTAGCTGCCGCAAAAAAAACTGATACCGTTAGCAATTACCGATAAAGGGCCCTGAAAATGCCATAAAATTGTCAACATTGAAAAAATAGGCAATTATAAGCCTTCTTATCAAGAAAGTTACAAGTTATAAGCCGTGAAAAAACTTTAAAAAGTGATTTTTGCGGCATGAACTTTAAAACGGTACTAATACCCCTTTCGGCAATACTTTTCCTAATTTTTTCGGCTAATACAAGTTTTTCACAAGGCACCGGCTCGGTTTCGGGTACGTTGGTTGACGCGGCTACCGGCAAACCATTGGATTATGCCAACGTTTATCTTACTCCAAAAAACAGTACGCAATCCGGCAAGGGGAAGCAAACAGATGCCGACGGCAAGTTTACCCTGACCGGGTTAAATGACGGCGTTTATACACTTCGCTCTACGTTTGTTGGCTACCTAACGGTAAATAGCGCCGATATTACGATATCAGCCGCCAAACGAAATATAGCATTGGGCAATATAAAGCTTACTGCAGCACAAGGCGTTTTAAAACAAGTTGAGGTTTCGGCACAAAAAAGCCAGATAAAACTGGGTATTGATAAAAAATCATTTGACGTTTCGCAAAGTTTGGTGAGCCAGGGCGGTTCGGCTACCGATTTATTGGCCAACGTGCCATCGGTACAAGTGGATGTGGATGGTAATTTAAGCCTGCGCGGATCGACAGCTGTAAAGGTATTGATCAACGGTAAGGCTTCAACTTTAACCGGCAGTAATTTGACTGATATTTTGCAGTCGATACCTGCAAGCTCGATAGAAACAATTGAGGTAATTACCAACCCATCATCAAAGTATGATGCGGAAGGACAATCGGGCATTATCAATATCGTAATGAAAAAGAATGCGCAGCTTGGTTTTACCGGCTCGGCTTCGGGAACTGTGGGTACACAAAATACTTATAATGGTACGCTTAACCTTGCTTATCAAACCAAAACCATAAATATTTATGGTAATTATGGTTACCGCAAGGCCGATCGTATTGGCGATGGCTTTATTGATAAAACCATTACCGTACCGGGATTAACCGAGTACACCAACCAAATATCAAACCAGGAATTTGATTTTGGCGGGCATAATATCCGGACAGGTATCGATTTCTTTTTAGACTCAAAAAATACGCTAAGCTTTGCAGACAATATCAATATCCGCGACCGTAATATAACCCAAACCGGTTTAACCACCATCACGCAAAACAACGCGCTGTATCAAACACAGAATCAAAATAACACCAATGATGGCAGCGGCACCAATCTTGACCTGAACCTGGATTTTGACCATAAATTTGCCAAAAAACAGGAAGAGTTTACCGCTAATATTGGCTACTCACGCGATAAGAATGATAATACCGCCAATTTAAATACATCAACACTAAATTATACCACTGCTAATTTGCCGCCGTCCATATCAAGCAATATCACGCACGGATTACAGCATAACATAAACCTGCAGGCCGATTATACTTTACCCTTAACAAATGGCCGTTTTGAAGCCGGCTACCGCAGCACCTTTAATAAAAGCGATAATAATTATATAGTTGATACTTTAAACTCGGCCATTGCACCACCGGTTTTTATTTATAGCCCAATTTTGTCTGACGATTTTATTTATAAGCAAAACATTAACGCGGTTTACAGCAATTTTCAGCACCAGTTTGGCAATTTTGGCGTACAAGGCGGTTTGCGGTTAGAAGACGCGCATATCAATACGCAATTAACAACCAATAACACCCTAACCAACTACAAGCAGGATTACTTCAGGGTATATCCTACCTTGTTTTTAACCGAAAAATTAACGGATAACGAAACCATCCAGTTAAGCTACAGCAGGCGCGTAACCCGCCCCAACGACAGGCAGCTTACGCCATTTTTGGATGTGAGCAATAAACAAAACTACCAACAGGGTAACCCCAATTTATTACCGGAGGACACCCATTCGGTTGAGTTGAGTTATATAAATTACTGGCAGGGGGTTACCTTAACCTCATCGGTATATTACAGGTTAACCAATGATAATATACAGCAGATAGTTACACCGCTTAACCTGAATACCAACGTAAGCACTTTTGAAAACATTAAGAGCGCCAGCAACGCAGGTTATGAGTTAATTACCAAAGTAAGCCCCACAAACGCGGTAGACCTTACCTTAAATATCAACGCTTACTATCGTACCATACAGGGCGATCCGGCGTTGAATATTGCCGGTTCATCCGGTTTTTCGTACAATGGTAACTTAACCGGCAGCGTTAAGTTTACCAAAAAACTGAGTGTGCAACTCAGGGGCGATTACCAGGGTCAGCAGGTTTCGGCACAGGGTAAAAACCTTGCCTTGTATGGTTTGGACGGCGGTGTGAAATACGACCTGTCGAAACTGGTTAGCTTGAGTTTGAACTCGCGTGATATTTTCAATACCCGTAAGTTTAGATCGGTAACAGATATTGGCAATACACCGGGCAGCACCTTTATTGAGAACCAGACATCAGACAGGCGTTTTGCTACGCGCACCGTATTATTTACCATTGCTTACCATATTGGCGCTGCTACTCCGCAGAAAAAGAAGGGTGATAAAGGCGATGGTGGCGGCATGGATAACCCGGATGATCCGAATGGTGGCGGCGGGCCGCCAAAAGATAATGGCGTGGGTGGTACAATTACTGCACCTCCACCCGTTGGTGGTGCCGGAAAAACCGCTCCGCCGGTGAAATCGTAAGAGCGTTGTCACTCACAGGGTTTTTACTATTGCTGCTGCTGTTGTATCATTTCCATATAGCGCTGGTAACTGTTTTTGGTAAATTCGGTTACGGGTATAGTGATAGCGGCATCAACGGATGGCTTGTATTCATTATTCAGGCTGTTTTCATCATCCACAGAAACGGCTACTTCCAGCCGATGGCCGGATGAGCCTTTATAAACGCCTTTAACCGGCGAACAATCGCTGAAATTACGGCCCACCGCTAAGCGGACATGTGTTTCATTGGCGATGCAATTGTTTGTAGGATCAATGCCCAGCCAACCATAATCGGGGATATAGGCTTCGGCCCAGGCGTGGGTGGCCCCAACGCCGCGCAGCCCGTTTTTAGAAGTGCCAATGTAGCCGCTTACATATCGCGCAGGGATATTTACCAAACGCAGCATTTCTGTAAGTATATGGGCAAAATCCTGGCAAACGCCGGCCTTTATCTTCCATATCTGGTCCAGTGTTGTGTCAACAGTAGTTACGCCTTTGATGTATTCGAAGTTATCATAAACGTATTGGTTAAAACGGAGGGCCGCCTGGTATGGGGTGTCATCCGCAATGCGTTCTGCATTAACAATTTTTTCCAGCTCGTTCAGGCCCTCAAAATACTCTTGTCTTAAAAAATCAATATAAGGCACCTTGTACTGCAAGCGTTTAAGATCGTCCCATTGCTGACCGGGGAAAATATCATTAACGGGTAACGAACGATGCCGGGTATGCACCACAACTTTTGAACTGATGGTCAATTGGTTATGTGGTTCGCTATAGGTGAAACTGCCCACCTCGTTGCCGTAATAATCAATATAAGTGTCCACAACCGGGTTGCCGGTTATGTGCAGTTCCTGTTTTAAAACATCCTGGTATTCGTCCTTTATCGGGAACAGGATAACTTGGTTGGCGCTGTCGCGCACCATACCCTCGTAGATGTAGCGGGTAATATGTTGAATTTCAAATTCGGGCACTTTTTCAATTGTTTAATTTGGTAATTTGAAAATTTGAAGATGATTTTTTCAAATTTTCAAATTGACACATTTTCAAATTATTTATGAATTCGCAAAATAATGCTCGTTCAATGAGTTGGATATGCCATATAGTTCGCCGCGTATCTGGGTTAAAAAGTTATGCAGGCCCTCCTGCCGAAGGCTTTTTACCGAACTGTATTTAATACGGCTTTGCAAGCGGCCAATCTGGAACGACATTTCCCTGAAATCCTCCATATTGCTGTTATTTTTAAGGCGTTCAAAATACCGCTGGATATTATTTACCGAATAGATAACCGCGCGCGGGAAGTCATTGTTAAATACCACCTGCTCCAAAACGTTCTCTGCCTCGAAGCCTTCGGGATAGGTTTTTAGATAAAGTTCGTATCCGCCTAACGACAGCAACAGGTATTTCCAATAAGTAGTATCGGCCAGCAGATCGGGGTTTTCGTCTAAAGAGTCGAATTTTGAATCCAATATGTCTACCGATTGTATGGCGCGTTCAAGGTACTTGCCAATGTTCATAAAGCTTCGGCCCTGGCCACGTTCCATGGTAATCTCAACCGTACCATAATAAAGCATAACCTCGCGTATCAACACGTTTAATACACTGATAGGGTCTTCGCGTTGCAGGGATCGTTCGAGTTTTGGGTCGGTTATTACATGGTAATAGCCATTTAAACATTGCCAAAGGTCTTTGGTGATATGTTCCTGCACGCTGCGGGCATTTTCGCGGGCCAGGGTAATGATGTTGAGTACCGAATTAGTATTGTTTTTACTCAGCACCATATATTTCAATACCGCGCGGCTGTTGTTATCCAGCGCGTAAACTTCATCCTCATCAGATCCGCCGTATATTTTTATCACCGGCTCCCACGTAAATTGCTGCACGGCATCCTGCGACGACGCATAGTTGATCTTCAGCATACGCAGCATCCCATCGCTACGCTCAACATAACGGCTTAACCAATATAAACTTGCGGCTACTCTACTTAGCATCTTTTATTATTTCGGAATTCGGAAGTTCGAATTCGGATTTATTATTTTTCACTTTATTAACTGCTTATTGCAAACTATTACGGATTTATTATATTTCACTTTATTAGTATTGCGAATTTAATTCTATATATGCTGGAATTAAATCCGAAATTGAACTTCCGAAATCGACCTTCCGAATTCCGAAATTAAGCCAACACCCACGTATCCTTACTGCCGCCACCCTGCGAACTGTTTACTACTAACGACCCTTCTTTTAGCGCTACGCGGGTTAATCCGCCGGGCACTATCTCTATGCCGTCCGGGCCACAGAGGGCGTAGGGGCGCAAATCTATCCGTCTTGGCTGCAATATGCCCTGCATATAACATGGCGCTGCCGACAGGCTGATGGTAGGCTGCGCGATAAAGTTGCGCGGGTCCTTTAATATCTCTTTTTTATAATCGTCTATTTCTTCTTCAGATGCGGCGTGGCCCATCAGCATACCGTAGCCGCCGCTGCCGTTGGTGCGTTTAATTACCATGTTGTTCATGTTTTTGAACACATGCTCCCGCTCATCGGCATTGCCTAACTGGTGGGTGGGTACGTTCTTTAATATGGGCTCTTCGTTTAAATAATAGCGGATCATATCGGGCACGTAGGTGTACACCGCTTTATCGTCGGCTACGCCGTTGCCCATGGCATTTACAATAGCCACATTGCCTTTGCGGTAGGCGGCCATAATGCCGGCCACGCCCAGCGTACTTGCGGGGTTAAATACCAGCGGATCAAGGAAATCATCATCTACGCGGCGATAAATCACATCTACCTGTTGCAGGCCGGTAGTGGTTTTCATGTAAACCTTATGGTTGTTAACCACCAAATCGCGGCCCTCTACTAATTCTATGCCCATTAGGCGGGCAAGCGTGGTATGCTCAAAGTAGGCCGAGTTATATATCCCCGGACTCAGCAACACAATATTAGGATTGCTGATCTGTCGCGGCGAAATAGCCAACAGGTTTTTATATAAGATACCGGGATATTCGGTAACGCTCCGAACGCCGCATTGGGGCAGCAGGTCGGGGAAGAGGCGTTTGGTTATTTCGCGGTTCTCCAGCATGTAGCTTACGCCCGATGGGGTGCGCAGGTTATCTTCCAATACATAAAATGTACCGTCCGAGTCGCGGATCAGGTCGATGCCGGAAATGTGGATATAAATATCAAACGGCACCTGCAACTGGTACATTTCGCGCAGGAAATGCGGGCAGGAATAGATAACATCAATAGGCACTATGCCATCTTTAACAATAAACTGGTTATGATAAATATCCTTTAAAAAATGATTGAGCGCGGTAAGGCGCTGCTTGATGCCACGCTCTATAAATGCCCACTCGGCTGCGGTGATAATACGGGGGATGATATCAAACGGGAAAATCTTTTCTATGCCCTCGCCGCTATTGTAAACGGTAAAGGTGATGCCCTGGCTCATGAACAGGCGCTTGGCCAGCTCCTCTTTTTTGTTCAGATCATCTGCCGACTCGTTCGAAATATATTCAATTACCTTGCGGTAATGCGCGCGCACTTTATTGTCGGCCCCGTACATTTCGTCCCAAACGCCGCCGATGGGGTTGTATTCGTCAAAATAAGCTGATTCCTGCATGAAAAACCTGGGGTAAATAAAATTTAATGATCAGTTATTTTTTAAAGTCTGTAATATAAGGGAATAATTTTTAAATAAAAAGTATTCGTTTAGTGGGTGGCACTCCATTATTTAACCACAGAGACCGCTTATCTATTAGCCCCCTCTAAATCTCCCCCGGTAGGGGAGACTTTTGATTGGCGTTGGTATAGTTATTTTTCGGCGATTAATTACCGGGCTCCCAATAGCTACCCGGACAAGTTGGGGTAATCAAATATTTACTAACTTTAATGCTATAAATGATATTCAAATCAACAGAATCCTTACCTGCTAAAAATATCACTGCCTTATTACTGCAAATAATGTGCGTATGCTGGTTTTTTGAAAAACTCATCAGCCGGAAAATATGGACCACTTACCGGTTATTGCCCACCGCGCCGGTTTTTGATTTTTTAAATGCTGTGCCACCATTTATACATGGTTTATTGTTCATTGCATCGCTTTGTATGATGATGTGGTTAATTTTTAAACCGGGTAAATATTTAATGACAGGTTTATTGGCTACAGAAATTTTATCGTGCCTGCTCGATCAAAACCGTTGGCAGCCGTGGGAATACCAGTATCTTTTTATACTGTTAGCTTATATTATTAACACGCGCAATCCAAAACATATAGCCGCTATGACAGGCTTTATTTTGGCAGCTACCTATTTTTATGGGGGCTTAAGCAAATTTAACCCGGGATTTTTACACCAGGTTTGGTATAATTTAGGGCTGCGGTTCTTTTTTACCCGTTACCCGTATATACTAAACCTGCGTTGGTTGTATTACTGCGGGTATTTATTTGCGCTAATGGAAGCAGCAGCCGGTATTGGGTTGCTGTTTAAGCAAACGCGTGCTAAGTCGGCCATTGTTCTCATCGCTTTTCATTTGGTTGTTTTATGGTTGATAGGGCCAATCGGCAACAATATTAACCGGGTAGTATGGCCCTGGAGTTTGGTACTTATCCTGTTTTTGTATTTGTTGTTTTTGAGGGATAAGGAACTGATACCGGTTTTAGAACCCGTTAGCATTGGCTGGAACAAAATGATCTTACTATTCCTGGGCATACTGCCGGCTTGTAGTTTCGCAGGATGGTGGGATAAAGAATTATCGGCTAATTTATACCCGGGCAATGCGCCGCAGCTAAACATTGGCATTCAACATATTGATCAATGCAAATCTTTGCAGCCATTTTGCTTTCCCGGCAACAACAGCGTAAAACAATTAAACCTAATCCATTGGGCCTACGCCGAAACTAATACGCCGGGGTATGCATCCAAGAGGGTGTATCAAATTATACAACATAAAATGGAGGTTGAATATCCTGCAGCAGGGTTGACATTTGTTTATGATGACGGTGATAACCCCTAAAGCAATAAAGGCGTAGGAGAATAGCATAATAAAAAATTCCTTATTTATTTTTTAATAGTTGCCTGATTAGTTAACTTTGTTTGATGGCTTTAATACGACAGGTGGTTGCTTATAAGAAATACTTTTTAGATTTCTATGCGCAGCAGCCGGATAATGTACAGGCAAAGATTGAATGGACATTAAATTTGATCCGCGTTACACCCTATATTCCTGAAAAATATTTTAAGCATATAGAAGGAACAAAGGGTTTATACGAAATCCGTATTGAGGTTGGCAGTAATATTTACCGCATATTTTCATTTTTCGACAAAGGCAATTTAGTAGTATTAGGGAACGCGTTTCAAAAGAAAACTCAAAAAACCCCAAAACAGGAAATAGAAAAGGCATTAAAAATAATGGAGGAATATAACAATGGAAACAGTTGAAATTAAAGATATTACAACCTTAGACGAGATTCTTGACCAAAAATATGGCGGACGCGGAACTGCTAAAAGAGAGATATGGGAACAGGAGTTTGAAACCTTTCACCTGGGCGTACTTTTAGAGGAAGCCAGGTTAAAATTAGGCATGACCCAGGAAGAATTAGCCGAAAAATGCGGTACTAATAAATCCTACATTTCCCGTATTGAAAATAATTCATCGGATATTCGCTTATCCACCTTAATGAAAATAATACAACAAGGATTAGGCGGCCATTTAAAACTGACGTTGGAATTGTAATAACGCGTGTTGTATAGCATTCATTTATATATAAAGTAATTAAAGTCGCATTAGCGGCTTTTTTATTTAGTACTGTGCCCTATACGGCTTCCGATACCTAACAAGGGCTCCTCGCAGTGAAGGAAGCGATGCAGGTGAATGTTGGGGAGGCGCTGGACCCGGAGTAAGGGTCTATACCGTGTACTTGCATTTGTTGCGTGTGTCTTCTATGGCATAAAAAATAATTAATATTAAAAATTGCGATTGTAGATAATAATATTGACATTTAATTGATTTATAGACAATTAATATACCTAAAAACCATGCACAAGCATTTTAATTTTTTTAAAATAGTCATACTGGTTGGGATTTTCCTTTCACTTTCTGGTTGCATGGCACTGCTCGAATTGGGTGAAATTGGAGAATTGGGAGCTGCCGGTGTAGAAGTAGAAGAGTTGGGTACTCTAAGAATTGTCAATGCTGAAGTTGTAGCCGATGAAATTTCTAACGTAAAAATGACGGAAGAAGGAACCCTGGGCATAATAAAAAATGGTAGAATGTCAAAATTTGCTGAATTACTTGATGATAACCGAATACTTTTAGATAACGGAAAAGCAGTAAAATTACCCGGACCTCTTTATACTGTAAATGAAGATGTATTTGTTAGACAAGGACCATTTAGCAATAGCAGCATTATTAGTATCGAACATTATACAAGTGGTCGTTTGGTCATAGTTAATGATGCGATTAACGGATGGTATGAAATAATGCTTCCTAATCACCAATTTGGGTTTATCCCTGCAAGCGCTGTATCCATTGTACATTCAAAACGCCAGCATAAAAAGGAAATTGTGAAACATACAGGTTTTAGAGAGGGCGTTAATTATATAATCAATAGTGCCTTTATTAATAATCCCGAAACGAAGGATATGATTGTGAATATTACGTATAATGATGGCAGTTTTGATGAAACATCCAGTCTAAAAATAAATAGCATCGCTATTGAAAAAGGCTATCGCTCTACGCCGACTTTTTTTTCAAAGTATTATTATATTGACGAATTGGGAAATCAATTAAGACTAGGGAACCTTAATTATATAAATAAACTAAAATTAAATAATTATGCTGATTATCTATTGATAGGAACCAGCTCGACTAAACTAAGACCTAATCAACTCCAAAGCAATATGCTAACCTCCGATTTTGATTATGTTCTCAATCTTATTAATTTAAAAACAGGTGTCATTGAAAAAACAATGATAAATACAATACATGGTAGTGGATGGACCGATTCACAGGCCAGAAATGATGCCTTGCAAGCGTTTTATCAAATTATTAGTCAAACTAAATTTTAGAATATGATAAGAAAACTATTTTTTTCTTTTTTGCTATCGGTATTATGTGTTCAATTGTCAAAATCGCAAACGGTTACAACCGAGCCATTCGATAGAAGTTTACAAGTACTTACTGATGATTTGGCGACAAAACTCTCTAAAACAAATTACGGCTCCTTAAAAATGGGGGTTTGGGATTTAACCGATTTAAACGGTGGTACTTCACCCATTGGTCAATACATTGCAGAAGATATTTCAAGTAATTTGTCTGAGAGATTTCATTTAACAACCAGAAACAAATTAAATACTTTATTAAAAGAAAATCAACTAGCTGCGGAGGGGTTTATAAATCAAGCCACCTTAAAACAAGTAAAAAAACTATCAGATATTGATGTGATAATTACAGGTACAATTTCTGTACTACCTGCTAATATAAAAGTAACACTACAAGCTTTAAATTCAGATGGTGATATTTTAGCGGCATCGAAAGGCGATGTGCCCAGGAATGCAGATGTTAATGAATTATTAGGTGTAAATACTGGAGCTTCTAATAGGGGCTTTAATCGTCCATTAAGTTCGAACGAGCAACTAAATAATCCTCAGACGGTTAATAATGACTGCGCAAATCGACATGTTGGTGACTATTGCTTTTCAAATTCATCAAAATATACCCTATCAATTTATGTAAGTTATAATATATTTCCTAAAGACTATAGGGTTGCAATTCGCACTGGTACTAATTTTATATTGAAACCCGGAGAATCTAAATGTGTTAACGATATTTATGTAGACGGGCCTCCAAATACCTTTACCGCTAATCGTCGTCCTGATCCTAGTCAACCTTTTTTAATAGGTTCTGATGCTTTAGTCGATCAGGGAGATTTCAAAGTAGAGCAATGTAAATCGAAAACATATCAGATAAAATAGCTATTGCTTCGCCCTTGTTGGTGTAATCACTACAGGTATCAGGTTAGGAAAAGAATGAAATTTTATTTGGATGAAGTGATTTATTTAACATTTAAAAAGTTAAAATGTTAGCTTTGCTTGTTGTTATCAACTTTACAGCTTACTACTAATGGCTACAACATATATAATTACTTGGGATATTAAGTCAGAAGAACGAGTTACAAAAGTCATAGAAAAACTTAAAGAAACTAACTTCTTTTGCCCTATTCATGCCAACGCATGGGCAATCAGAACGGAACAAAAAGCAACTGAAATACGGGATTCCTTACTTTCATTAACAGTTTCGCCAGATAAAATATTTGTCATTAGAACAGGTACAGAATCAGCTTGGAGTGGCTCTTACGGTGAAAAAAATGTAGACTGGTTAAAAAAG
>Ga0206816_1215_pt1 | contig 12842 bp, 8 predicted proteins | sample Alteio_BWOrgCont_88_FD_152866 | JGI IMG/M metagenome (GOLD analysis project Ga0206816, IMG submission 152866) | Enriched cells from forest soil in Barre Woods Harvard Forest LTER site, Petersham, Massachusetts, United States -... | ecosystem: Environmental > Terrestrial > Soil > Temperate forest > O... | reverse complement strand
TTCAGCCTGCCCTCCTATTTGCTCCTGGGCCTGGCCTCGGTGCTCACGGTGATCTCCGCGAGGCGGATAAAAATCCCGACGCGCCCCTCGTGCCTGATATCCGCCGCCGTGCTGGCGGCCTATATCCTCGCGCGCGCATGGTGGTCGCCGGTGGAGTATCTTGCGCGCCCGGATTTCTTCATGGTCCTTGCCGCGCTGGCGGTATACCTGCTCACATCGCTTTACCTTGTGAGATCAAGCTACCGCATGATCTTCATCGCGGTGCTGCTGGCCATCGCGCTCGGCGAGACGATGCTGGCGCTCGTGCAATTCAGCAATGGGCAGGACCAGTTGCTTTTCGGTTTGCAGCGGTACCCCAACGGGCACCGCGGCAGCGGCCAGTATGTTTCCCCCAACCATCTCGCGGGCTACCTGGAAGTGGTGGCGATCATCGGGATGAGCCTGGTGTTCTGGGGGACGTGGAAACCGTGGGCAAAGATTCTCACCGGGTACGTCTCGCTGGTGGCGTTTGCGGGAATCATGATGACCGGCAGCCGGGGCGGATACATCAGCACGGCGTGTTGCCTGGTGGCTTTTTGCGCGCTGAGCGTGGCGGTGATCAAAATGGCGTTCCCGGAGCGCCTCCTGCGCGTGCTGCTTGTGGGTGGGATCGTGATCGCGTTGATTTGCGCGGCCGCGCCGTTCGTGGTGACAAGCACGCTTGTGAGGGCTCGGGCGGGAAATATTGTCGCCAACGACATCCGTCTCAAATTGTGGCCGGCGGCGTGGAAGGAAGCGCAACTCGACCCGGTGTTTGGAATGGGAAGCGGCAGCTATTTGATATACGGGCGGAAATTCCGCGACCCCGATGTGCAGACAGACCCGATCCGCGTGCACAACGATTACCTGGACATGCTTGCCGAGTACGGAATCGCGGGCGAGGTCGCGATCCTCGCATTCGTGGTGTTGCACCTTAAGAATGGCGTTCATTCCTTTATCTGGCTGGTGCGCAAGCGGCTGCAATTTTCGGCGGACTGGCGGAGCAGCTCGCTGGCACTGAACATCGGGTGCCTGTGCGCCGTGGCCGCTTACATCGTGCACTCCGGGGTGGATTTCAACCTCCATATCCCCGCCAATGCGCTGTTGATGGCATTTGTGTTTGGCATCCTGGCAAACCCTGGCCTGGAGACATTCCACGGGGGAACGATGACGATACGCGCGAACCAGGCGTTTCACTGGTTACTGCCGCTGCTTGGGCTGGCGATCCTCGGGCTCGGGGCGCCGAAGCTGCCGGGGGAATATTATGCAGAGAAAGCCCGTACCTCGTTGCGGGACAAGGACTACGGCGGCGCGATGCTCGCGGCCAAGGCAGGCATCGCATGGGAAAAAAAGAACCCCGATCTCTACTATTATCTCGGCGAAGCAAAGCGCAATATCGGCGGCGCATTCCCGACGCCGGTGCTTTCGGCTTCTTTCTATCGCTCGGCCTCGGATGCCTACATGCAGGGGTTGGAACTTTTCCCGCAGGACGTGCGGTTGTTGTTGATTGAAGGCTGGATACTGGACGCGCTGGGGCAGCACCAGGAGGCGGAGGGCTACTTCCAAAAATCCCTTGAGTGGGACGCGAATTGGGAGCCCACCCAAAAAAGCTACGAAAACCACCTCAAGATCGAGAATATCTCCGCGAAACCGGCCGGCGATTCGTAAGCCTTAAGGATTGTAAATACATTAACAATGAACAGTTAAAATCCCCGCAAAAACATATTGAACTGAAAAGTATTTATGATAATACCGAGGAGAAGGCAACAGCCAGCCCCTTGGAGATTCGGGGCGCTGATGCCACTTTTTTGTCACTTGAAAACATAATTTTCCCCCATTAATGAAAAAAAATTTCCTTAAAAGAGCCTGCGCGGCAAGCTTGCTTTTCGCAGGGGTTTTTTCCTCCCATGCCATGGCTGGAACCGACGATGGGAGCATTATCTCAGATGCGGGAGTTGAAAAGCCGCATTTCAGGACATCGGTTTACGTACGCGAGGGGTACGATGATAACGCGGAAACCAGCAATAACAACCAAGTGACGAGCGGGTACACGTCATTCGGAATCAACGAATTCGCAGATTTTGGCAGTGACCGCTCCATTTTGACCATTGGAGTCCAGCTCGGAGCGAATTACTACTACAGCCAGCCCGGGCAGAAATTCGACTGGACGGACAACCTGTCGTTGAATTACACCTACAAATTGAACGAGCGCCTGACCTTGTCTCTGGCCAGCTATGCCGCGTATCAAGTTGAGCCCCAATATGATTTGCTGGTAGCTCAAAATCGTGTGAACGGCCAATATTTTTATTTCACGGATGTGCTCAGCGCATCCTACCAGTGGACGAGGCGATTCTCCACGATCACCAACTACACATTGGACGGAATTTTTTACCAGGACGCCGCGCCGAAGGTAACCAATGATTACGTCGCACAGACTTTCGGAAACCAGTTCCGCTTCCTCGCGCTCCCCACGACAACGTTGGTTGCGGAGTATCGGTTCGGGATCGTGAATTATCTCTACCAGAGCGGGAACAACTCCATTACGAATTATTTTCTGACTGGCTTCGATCACACTTTCAACCCGAAGCTCCTTACCACGCTTCGAGTTGGCGCGGAAATCCAGGATCAGAACGTGGGCGGAATCTCCACTTCCCCGTATGCGGAATGGTCGGTGAATTACGCGTACCAGCATCTTTCCAGTCTTGGATATTACCTCAGGTATGGGTTCGACTATTCCAACCTTACGGTTGCGCAAACGGACAAGGCATTGAGGACCGGCATCAACATCAACCATGGCTTTTCACCCAAATTGACCGCCACCTTGGGAATTTTCTACCAGCATGATGATTATTCAAATTCAGGCGGTACGCCGGGAACAGCTTTTACGGAGAATACGATCGACATTCAAACCGGACTTCAATACGCAATGACCCCGAGATTGAGCTTGAACGCATCCTACACGTACACAGATTTGCTATCCAATAATTCTTTGCTTGAGTACCACCGCAGTACAGTCAGCATCGGAGCCAATTACGGGTTTTAAGGGGTGATCTGCGGTGCGCCCAAGGGGCGCGAGTTCTCCACTTGCGATTTTCTTCGCAGCGATTATTTTATCCCACCACAAAAATCCATCCAAATCTTAATCCCCCATATTTATGGCCGAAACCGGAGAAGTCCAACTTCACTTTTTAGATTACTGGCGCGTCGTCAAAAACCGCTGGGGTATCATCGCGCTCACCTTCCTGCTGGTGGTGGTGACGACGTACATTACAACCTACTTCATGCCCAGGGGCTACTCCTCGAAGGTGCTCATCGAGGTCAAACCTGATAATTTCGGGCTTCAAGTGTTTCCCGGCGCCGGCGGAATCTCGAATACCGATTCCCATTTTGTCGCCAACCAGTTCATCATCCTCCAGAGCAAGGAAATTCTGTATCCCGTGATCGATTCGCTGGGATTGATTGAAAAGTGGACCCAGCAAACCGGCGTGCAATACACCAAGGACACGGCCTACACCCGGCTGTTCAAGATGTTGCACCTGCAGGACAAGCGCGGCACCGACATGCTCGAAATCGAGGTGACCAGCGGGGAACCGCAGGAGGCGGCGGATATCTCCAACACCGTTGCCGTGGTTTACCAGAAAAGGCGGTTGGAAGACCAATCAAAGCTGATCACCCAGAACCTTGCGGAACTCACCGACGAAATCGAGAAACAACGCAAGAAAGTGGACGATGCATCCGCCGAAGCCGCGAAAATCCGGATCAAGGAAAACATTGTTGATACCAACCCGGACTCGAGCGAGATGACCGATTTCCAGCCGGCGCGCAGCCTCCTGGTCGAGGAAGGAAAGTTGAACGAGGCGAAGCAAAATGTGCAGGCGCTGAAAACCAAGCTGGACAAGATCGACACGATGTCGCCCGACGAACTCATGAACGCCCTGTCGCAGCTCGGCATCCCGCAGGACACCGTATCCGCGGCGCTGGGGAATTACCGCGAAGCGAAGGGTGAGGAAGCGAAACTCCGCAAGCTTGGGCTCGGCGAGAACCATCCCCGCCTCCAGAGCTTGGAAGCGCAGGAGGAGGTCTGGAAAAAGCAGTTGGATGAAGGCCTGGTCGGCATCAAGACGAGCTTGGAGAACCAGCTCTCCATCACGCAGAATATCCTGGACAAGCAGCAGAAGGTTTATGACGACGCCAAGAAAGACGTGCAGGATTTCAAGGCCAAGATCCAGGAGTACATCGCCGCGAAGGAAAACTATATCAATGCCAAGAGATTGCTGGATGCGGCCGAACAGCGTCTGGAGACGGAAAAACTGGAGATCAAGATCAGCACCAAGCCGGCTGAAATCTGGGAAACTGCCGAGCCTGCCCGCATCCCCTCCTCGCCGGTGGTGTCATATTTCATTTTTGGCGGAATCGTCGCAGGCCTGGGCCTGGGCATCGGTCTCGCGTTCTTCCTCGAATACCTCGACACGAGCGTGAAGACCCTCGCGGACGTGGAGAAATTCATCGGCGTTTCCGTGCTGGCCGTCGTGCCGAAAATTGGCGGCCTGATCCACAAATCCGAAGGCGGCCGCTCACCCGATGCGGAAACATACCGCACGTTGCGCACGAACATCGATTTCCACAAGCCCTCACCGGATGCGAACACGATCACCATCATCAGTGGCGGCCCCGGCGAAGGAAAATCGACCACGCTTTGCAACCTGGCGGTGATTTACGCGAATGCCGGCAGCAACGTGCTGGTGGTGGACGCGGATTTGCGCCGGCCTACGCAACACAAATTCTTTGACCTGGATGGCAACGTGGGGTTGGTGAACTATGTCACCGGTGAAAAGGAATTTGAGGAAGTGATTCTTCCCACTTCGGTGGAAAACCTGTGGCTGCTGCCGAGCGGCCCCAGCACAAAGGACCCGGTGGCGGTTTTGAATTCCCACCGCGTGGTGGAATTGATCGCCCGTGCGAAGACGCAATTCGACGTGGTGCTGTTCGACTCGCCCCCGATCCTCGGCTTGAGCGACGGCGCGGTGCTTTCGAGCGCCGTGGAAATGACTGTGATGGTGGTGCAACACCGCCGTTTCCCGAGGGCTTCGCTGCTGCGCGTGAAGCAGGCCGTGCTCAACGTGGGCGGCAACCTCACCGGCGTGGTGTTGAACCGCGTGGATACCCGCGACGACCAGAACTACTACTACTACACCAGCTACTACGATTATTATGCTCCCACCCCGCGGGAGAAGGAAAAGGAGCCGCAACCGGGCGGCATGGAACTGTAACCCGAACCGGGAACCTATGCGTATGAAATCTGTATTATCGTTGCTGTTTTTGATGTTGCTGGCCTGCGCCGCACACGCGCAATCGGGAGCCCCTTTCAGAAAAGGGGACACTTTCGATTTGCGCCTGAGCGGGATGGACCCGGAATTTGCCCAGCCGTTCAACGCCACCTATACGGTGGATGATGATGGAATGATCAATCTTCCCATGGTGGGACGGCTCAAAATCGAGGGGCTTCTGCCAAACCAGGTGCAGGATTTGATTCAAAACTCGCTCACCCAGAAAAAAATCTTCACTGCTCCGAGCGCAGTCGTACAAAGCAACAGCGCAAGGCTCGTGAACGTCACGGGCGAGGTGAAATCGCCGACTCGCGTAGTTTACACGTCGGACATGACCTTCCTCACGTTGCTCACCGCATGCGGAGGATTCACCGATTACGCGGACAAAAAGCACATCAAGCTGATCCGCGACGGTAAAATCATCATGCTCAACGCGGTGGAAATCCAAAAGGACCCTTCCAAGGACATCAAGATGATCCCGGGCGACCAGATCATCGTCCGCCAGAGCATTTTCTAGCGGTTGTTTGACCTTGGATTTCGCCATGAAATCCGGATTCCTTTCAATTTTGCTTTGCTGGCTGGCGCCAGCTGTCTGCATGCACAGGCACCGATGCAAAAAGGCGAAGTGACCAAAGTCACACAAGTTCTTTTTTGATTCACCCCGTGCGCAGGAGCGCGCGGTTTTTCCAGAGGTAGCCGCAGCCGGAGTAGAGCGTGAAACCGAGGGCGCACGCGATGAGCGCGAGGCCGCCCCAGCCCGAGCGGGCATCCCAATACCATCCGTCCGGCAGGGGGCCGGGATGATGATGGATTTCGCGGAACGAAAGTACGCCGAGGAAATAAACGACGGTGACGATCTGCCACGCGGTCTTGTGCTTGCCCATTTTTTCCGCGGGAAGCACCTGTCCCTTGGAAAGCGCGAGGAGGCGCAGGCCGGTGATGAGAAATTCGCGGCTGATGATCACGATCACGGCCCAGGCGGGGATGGCGTTGAGCGGCACGAGGCAGATGAAGGCCGAGGCGATCATGATCTTGTCCACAAGCGGATCCATCAGTTTCCCGAAGTCGGTGATCATGTTGAAATGCCGGGCGATTTTGCCGTCGGCATAATCGGTGATGCCCGCGAGCAAAAAAAGGAGGAGGCCGGTCGTTTTCCCGCAGGCCCATCCGGAACTGAGCGCCACCACGAAGATGAAGGTGAAAAACAGGCGGCCGACGGTGAGACGGTTGGCCCAGTTCATGGGAGCGCCCCTAAAATGTAATAAAACGCATTTGCCATCATCTGGGTGAAAAAGTAATCTGACTGACACTTTGTCCGAAAAAACGAAATCGTAAACCTCAAATCAATAAATCTCATGGGAACTTGTGACATCGGCCTCATCGGCCTCGCGGTAATGGGCGAGAATCTCGTCCTCAACATGGAAAGCAAGGGGTTCCGCGTGGCGGTGTTCAACCGCACGGTGAAAGTGGTGGAGGACTTCGAGGCCGGGCGCGGCAAGGGAAAGAACTTCGTGTTTGCAAAATCGCTGCCCGATTTCGTGGCGGCGCTCAAGAAGCCTCGCAAGGCGCAGATCATGGTGAAAGCCGGCGCGCCCGTGGACATGGTGATCGAGCAGTTGATCCCCCTCATGGAGCCGGGCGACATCATCATCGACGGCGGCAATTCGCTGTGGACCGACACGCAGCGGCGCGAGAAATACCTCAAGGAAAAGGGCATCCACTTTTTCGGCGTCGGCGTGAGCGGCGGCGAGGAGGGCGCGCTCAAGGGGCCGTCCATCATGCCCGGCGGCTCGGCGGAAGGCTGGAAGTCGCTGGCGCCGATCTACACAAAAATCGCGGCGCAGGTGGACGGCGAGCCGTGCTGCCGCCACATGGGCACCGATGGCGCGGGGCACTACGTGAAGATGGTGCACAACGGCATCGAGTACGGCGACATGGAACTCATTTGCGAGGCGTATGCCATCTTGAAGGCGACCCTCAAGCCGACAGCCCAGGAGTTCCACCAGATTTTCGACGACTGGAACAAGGGCGAGCTCGACAGCTTCCTCATCGAAATCACCAAAAATATTTTCACCAAGATCGATCCCGAGACCGGCAAACCGATGGTGGATGTCATCCTCGACAAGGCGGGGCAGAAAGGCACGGGCAAATGGACGGTGGGCCACGCCGTGGAGATGGGCGTGCCGCTTTCGACCATCGGGGCCGCGGTCGAGGCGCGCATCCTTTCCTCGATGAAGGACGAGCGCGTCGCCGCCAGCAAAGTCCTGCCGCGCCCCGCGCCGAGGGAATTCCAAGGGGAGGACCGCCAGCATTTCATCGATTGCGTGCGGCACGCGCTCTACGCGAGCAAGATCATCAGCTACGCGCAGGGGTTCGTGCAACTCGGCAAGGCGAGCGAATTCTACAACTGGCACCTCAATTTCGGCGACATCGCCACCATCTGGCGCGGCGGCTGCATCATCCGCGCGCGGTTCCTGGACCGCATCAAGGAGGCGTACGAGCGCGATCCACAGCTCAAGAATTTGCTGCTCGACCCGTTCTTCACGGACATCATCGGCAAGACGCAGGCCTACTGGCGCCACGCCGTCGCCACGGCGGTCACGTTCGGCGTGCCGGTGCCGGCGTTCAGCGCGTCGCTCGCCTACTACGACAGCTACAGCAGCGCCGTGCTGCCCGCGAACCTGCTCCAGGCGCAGCGCGATTACTTCGGCGCCCACACCTTCGAGCGCGTGGACAAGCCGCCGGGCGAATTTTTCCACTTCGACTGGCTCTCGTGAATGGGAATGTAGCCACGGCCCTATGGGCCGTTCTCTTAAGAAACCGTCCGCAACCCAAACACAAACGGCCCACAGGGCCGTGGCTTGTATATTAAAGGCAATCCCGAGGTGAGATCGTGGCCGTGGCTGGTCCGGCGAGTAGCTGAGACCGAGTTGTAGTGGGATCGGCTTTGGGAGAATTCAACCCGAGGTTTACTCGAACAGTTAATGGAGCGGCCGGGTGTGTTCAAAAAGGGCGGGTGACCGCTCTTTTAAATACGAACTCCACCCGGCCAGCTCGAATACAAGCAGGAGTCAATCTATCCATGAATATTCCAAAAGTCCATGCCGGCCTGGACATCTCCAAGGCCTTTCTCGACCTGGCTTTCCTCACGCCTTGTGCGCGGGGGGCGCTGCGTTTCCCAAACAATCCGCGCGGCATCGCTTCATTGATCGCACGCTTGCAATCCCATGGCGGCGATCTGCACGTCGTTGTGGAAGCCAGCGGCGGCTATGAGCGCGCGGTGGTAAACGCCTTGCACAAACATGCCATCACTGTGAGCCTGGTCTTCGCCGGGCGGGTGCGCCAGTTTGCCCGTTCCTCGGGCATCCTCGCCAAAACCGATGCCATTGATGCCAGGCTGCTCGCGCGTTATGGCGAAGCCATCTCACCAAGACCCACGCCGCCTGCCGACCCGCAGGTGGCCGCGCTGGGGGAACTCGAACGCCAGCGCCGTCATCTCACGGTCTTGTGCGTTGCCGAGCAAACCCGGCTTCATCAACTCACCGAGAAGACAATGATCAAGGCCCAAAAGCAACTCATCGCATTGCTCAAGCGCCAGGTCTCCTCGCTGCAGGCCCGCATCAAGGATCTCATCGAACAATCCGCTCCCCTTCGCACCAAGGCGAAGGTGCTCACCGCCTTCCAAGGCGTCGGCCCTTGCACCTGCGCTTCCCTGCTGGCTCTCATGCCGGAACTCGGTTCGCTCAACCGCGCTGAGGCCGCCTCTCTCGCAGGTGTCGCTCCCTTCAACCGCGAAAGCGGTTGCTGGCGCGGCAAATCCATGATCTCCGGAGGAAGAAAAGCCCTGCGCTGCGCCCTCTACATGGCGACACTGAGCACCATTCGCTTCAATCCTTTGCTGCGCGACTTCTACCAACGCCTGCGCTCAAAAGGCAAACCTTCCAAACTCGCCCTCACCGCAGTCATGCGCAAACTCATCATCGCCCTCAATGCTTCCCTCAAACCTCCCTTCTCTACCTCTTGACCCCAATACAGTTACTACAATGCCGTGCCCACAACGCCGGAGCAAAAATCCGCGTTTTGAAAAATTCGCGCCTTCGGGTGAATTTGGATTAAATTACGCCCATGCCGCTGAACTGGTTGCTGGTTGATTTCAACTCCTACTTCGCCTCGGTGGAACAGCAGGTGCGACCGGAATTGCGCGGCACGCCCATCGCGGTGGTGCCCGTGCTCGCGGAGAGCACCTCGTGCATAGCCGCGAGCTACGAGGCGAAAAAATTCGGCGTGAAAACGGGCACGCGCGTTTCCGATGCGAGGACAATGTGCCCCGGCATCAAGATCGTGGAAGCGCGCCCGAATGTTTATGTCGAGTACCACGAGGCGTTGGTCGAAGCCCTTGAATCTTGCATCCACGTGGCCGAGGTCTGGTCGATAGATGAGATGATTTGCGAGCTGACGGGGAAATTGAAGGAGCGGGAGAAAGCGGTCGAGCTGGCGCACAAGATCAAAAAGACGATCGCCGAAAAAGTGGGGACAGAAATGCGGTGCTCCATCGGCATTGCGCCGAACCCGTTCCTCGCAAAAGCAGCCTCCGACATGCAGAAACCGAACGGGCTGGTGGTGATCGAGACGAAGGACCTGCCGCAAATCCTTTTCAAATTCAAGTTGCGCGATTTTTACGGGATCGGCCGGAACATGGAGCAGCGGCTCCTGGATCACGGCATCCGCACGGCGGAAGAGCTGTGCGCGGCGTCGGAGGAAGACTTGAGGCAGGTGTGGGGCGGGATCGAGGGGGAACGGCTGTATCATGAGTTGCGAGGCGAGGCAGTGTACAAGCCGCCCACCAAGCACAGCAGCGTGGGTCATTCGCACGTGCTGGAGCCGGAGATGCGCAACAACGCCTCGGCTTTCGCCGTGCTGAACCGCCTGCTGCAAAAAGCGGCGATGCGCCTGCGCAAGATGGGCTATTACGCCGGGGCAATGCATCTTTCCGTGAGCCACGTGCGCGCGGGAAAGTGGAGCGACGAATGCAGTTTCCTCGAGACGCAGGACACGGTGGAGTTTCTGCGCGTGCTGCGCCTGCTGTGGGCGCGCAGGCCGCCGAACTCCCCGCCGCCGATGAAAGTGGGCGTGACCCTGACGGGACTCGTCGAGTCACAAAACCGGACGCCCGCGTTTTTTGAAAAGGATTCCGCGCGCGGGAAGCTGAACAAGGAGATCGACGACATCAACAAAAAGTACGGGAAAAACACCGTGTATTTCGCGGGCGCGCACGCGGCGAGAAAATCGGCGCCGATGCGGATCGCGTTCGATTACATTCCCGACGCGGAGCTCGATGCGGATATCGAGAAGCCGGAAGAAAGCCCCCTGGCGCGGCTGAAAAAGAAAAAGGCCGGGAAACGCCGGGGCTGATGGATTTTTTTCATCCCCACGCTGGTGATATCTGTAAAACAAATGTCGTGCTGAAGCATCGCGCGCCCGGCGCGATTATTTTCCGGCGCTGTCGCTGTATTTCGCGTCCTTCACCTGTTTGCGGATTGCCTCGAAGAGTTTGCCGATGGCGATCTGGTTCGCCTTGTTCGCCAGCCACCCGGGAAGCGAACCGCAATCGGCGTAAATGCAATAAGTGGCGCGGGTGGTGTTGCCATCCGCGGGCTCGAGGGTCCAGCTTCCCTCGTTGGTTTTGAGGCGGAGGATATCCGGGCGCTCGGCGGGGCCAAGCTCGTTGGCAAGCTCCCAGCGGCAGATGTAAACCACGCCGTCCTTGGTGGATTTGGTTTCATGCCGGACGCGCAGGCTGTAATCGCGGTCGGTGCAGAACGGCGGCGAGACCCGCTGGTAGCTGACGACGGAATTTTTGTCGCGCTTAAGGACGCGGCATTCCGAAATGTAGGGCATGAATTTCGGGTAGGTCTCGATGTCGTCGAGCACGGCGAGCAAGGTGCGCGGCGCCGCATCCACGGAACCCACCGCCTTGTATTCCTTCGTCGTGGTGCCGGGATGGATGCGGCTGTAAATCGAAACATCATTGGACTGGCTGCTGAGGGTCCAGTCGTCCCCGGCTGGCGCATCACCTGCGAAGCAGTTGGAGGACCGCAGGGCAAACAGCAGAATGCCGGCGATGCAGAATGCCGCCGATTTGGGGGGAAACGAAATCACCTGATTAAACCCCTCGCCGGATTTGCGGGCAAATGCAACCGAAAGATTCGGGATTTTTACATCAGTTTCGCGCCGATTTCCGCGAGCGGGCTGCGCTCCCCTTTGTTGAGGCAGACGTGCGCGGCGATGGCCTGGCCTTTCAGCCGGTTGCGCGTGTAAACGAGGCCGTTGCTGCGGCTGTCGACGTACGGATTGTCTATCTGGCCGGGGTCGCCGACCATCACGAGCTTGGAGCCCTTGCTCATGCGAGTCACGATGGTCTTTGCCTCGAGGGGGGTGAGCTGCTGCGATTCGTCGAGCACGAAAAACCGCCGCGGGATGGAGCGGCCGCGGATGTAGCAGAGCGCCTCGATTTCCACCAGGCCCTGCTCCATCAAAACCTCGTGCGGCTTGCGCACGATGGGGCCGTTTGCCTGCTGCGGCGATTGCTGCGGCGTGGAATACTTTTTTTTGGGTTTTTTCTGCTGCTGCTGGTAGTTGTTGTGGTTCATGCCCGCGGGGGGCATCAATACCTCGAAAGCATCGTAGATCGGCTGGAGCCACGGGCGCATTTTTTCCTCGAGGCTGCCGGGAAGGAAGCCGAGCGTGTCGCCCATCGCCACCACAGGCCGGCTCACGGTGAGGCCGTTGTAATGTTTTGAAAAAACGGAATGAAGCCCTGCCGCGACCGCGAGCAGCGTCTTGCCCGTGCCGGCCTGGCCGTAGCAGGTGACGAGCGAGACGGAGGGGTCGAGCAGCGCGTCGATGAGGCATTGCTGGCCGAGGTTCGCGGGGTGGAGGTCGATGCCGCGCGGGATGTGGAGCGCCTCGGGTACCTGGATGCGCTTGAATTTTTCGCCCGTGTGAAACCGCGCGGGCATGGTCTTGCGTTCATCGGCGCGGAGCAGCACGTATTCGTTGAGCATGACGCCCGCGGTGCGGTCGGAATCGAGCTGCAATTCACCGGAGCTCGCGAAGCGCTGCAACTCATGCGGGTGGACCTCGATGCAGCGCAGATCGTAGCTCTCGACGTCCTTGGCCTCCACCTTGTCGTTGCGGTAATCCTCGCACTGCAGGCCGATGGCGAGGCCCTTGAGCTGCATGTTGAGGTCCTTCGTGACAAGGGTGACGTTGCGGCCCTGGCAGGCTTCCTTGATGAGCAGCACGGTGGCGAGAATGCGATGGTCCACGCGCTCGATGTCGGGGAAGAGATGATGGAAACGCGCGATGGCCGAGGATTTGTTTCTCGCGACGACGTCGTTCACGGCGATGCGAACGGTGCCGCCGCCGGTGGTCGGCGCGCCGTTGGTGACGGCGTTGCCCTGCTCGGCGAAAATGCGACTCAGCTCCCGGTGCACG
>Ga0206816_1214_pt1 | contig 12884 bp, 9 predicted proteins | sample Alteio_BWOrgCont_88_FD_152866 | JGI IMG/M metagenome (GOLD analysis project Ga0206816, IMG submission 152866) | Enriched cells from forest soil in Barre Woods Harvard Forest LTER site, Petersham, Massachusetts, United States -... | ecosystem: Environmental > Terrestrial > Soil > Temperate forest > O... | reverse complement strand
CGCGGGAGAATGGGCCTCTGTGCGGGCGCTCGCCCGGGGGGAGACAAGTTTAAACGAGTTGATCGATATCGAGACTTTCGACGGCAGGCAGAAGATAATTCTTAACTCCTCGGCGCCAATCCGAAACGTGGAAGGGTTGATTGTGGGCGCTGTAATCGTCAATGAAGACGTCACCGAGTCGAAAAAGAGCGAACAAAAATTGCGCCAGGTTGAAACCGAACTGGCCCGCATGGAACGATTGACAACCATGGGCGAACTCACCGCGTCCATCGCTCATGAAGTGAACCAGCCGCTGGCGGGCGTGGTCACCAATGCGGAAGCTGCCACGCGCTGGCTGGCAACCGCGCCCCCCGAGCTCGATGAAGCGCGTGAGGCGATGCGGCGGGTCGTGCGCGACGGAAATCGAGCCAGCGACGTCATTGCCCGCATCCGGGCGTTGATGACAAAAGGCGAGCCGTCCAGGGCGGCGCTGGACCTGAATGAACTCATCCGCGAAACGCTTGCATTGACGCAGCCCGAGTTGTCCCGCAGGCACGTATCGCTGAAAACCCAACTGGCGCAGGATCTGCCACGCGTGTCGGCAGACCGTGTGCAATTGCAGCAAGTCTTGCTGAACCTGATAATGAACGCGCTGGATTCTTTGAGCGGCGTCGCGAACCGGGAGCGCATTCTTCATGTTCGGACGAGCCGCAGGGACCCGGATCTCGCGGTGGTGACAGTGGAGGACAATGGCGTGGGTTTCGACCCGGGCGGGACCGAACGTTTGTTCGAGCCGTTTTACACGACCAAAGCGCAAGGATTGGGAATGGGGCTCGCTCTCAGCCGCTCCATCGTGGAGGCGCACGGCGGACGCCTCGAGGCAATTCGGAACGAAGGCTTTGGCGTGGCGTTTCAGTTCATCCTGCCACTGCAACCGGAAGTGTGAACCCGCCCGCCGGAGGACACCGGCAAAGGTATTATACGAAGGTATAATAGACAGGTTATCCCCGTGCATGAACCTTGATTCATGACGAAGGAACAGTCCGCCAAAGAAACGCTCGTGCACATCGTGTACGTGGAGGACAATCCCATTGACCGGAAATTGACCGAATCGACGCTGCTCTCGGCGGGATTGAACTGTAAATTCACCTTTGTCGAAACCGGGCTGGATTTCCGCAGGGTCCTGCAGGAAACGAAATTTGACCTGATCCTTTCGGATTTCACGCTGCCATCGTTCGGTGGTGAGGAAGCTCTTGCCATTTCGCAGGCGCTGCGGCCGGGTATCCCGTTCATTCTTGTCTCCGGCACCATTCAAGTGGAGCGCGCCGTAAAGATGCTAAAGGAGGGCGCGACCGATTACATTATCAAGACGCATCTGGAACAACTGGCGCCGGCGGTGCGCCGCGCGCTGCGTGAAGCGCGGGAGCGGGAGGAGCATCTTCGCGCGGTGGAACAATTGCACGCCAGCGAGGAACGTTTTCGCGACCTGGCCGAGACCATTCAGGAAGTATTCTGGATGACCGACCCGGCCAAACACCAGATGCTTTACATCAGTCCCGCCTATGAAAGGATTTGGGGGCGCTCATGCCAGAGTCTCTATGACCAGCCGGCTTCCTGGCTGGATGCCATTCATCCCGAAGACCGCGCACGCATATTGGAAGCCGCGAAGACGCAACATGTGGAAGGCGCATACGATGAGGAATACCGCATCGTCCGCCCCGATGGTCAGATCCGCTGGATCAGGGACAAGGCGTTTTCGGTGCGCGATGCCGGGGGCAACGTCGCCCGCGTGGTCGGCGTGGCCCGCGACATTACCGAACAACGCGTGCTGGCGGAACAGCTCCGCCAATCACAGAAAATGGAGGCGGTCGGCCAGCTCGCCGGCGGCGTGGCGCACGATTTCAACAATCTGCTGGCAGTGATCATGTTGCACGCCGAGCTGGCTGCAGGCAGTGACTCCGTTCCCAACGATGCCCGCGAATCCATGCGGGAAATTCTCCTGGCCGCCGAGCGGGCCGCGGGCATCATCAACCAGTTGCTGCTATTCAGCCGCAAACAGGTGATGCAGGCGCGAAACCTGGACCTGAATGAGGCGGTGACGAACCTCGTCAAAATGCTGCAACGATTCATTGGCGAGAACATCCACATGCAATGGCATCTGCATCCCGCCGCATTGATGACATGGGCGGACGCCGGCATGCTGGATCAAGTGTTGATGAACCTCGCCGTCAACGCCCGCGATGCGATGCCGCGTGGCGGCACCCTCATCATCCAGACGTCGGAAAAGAATGTGCACGAGGATTTTGCGCGCCTGAATCCGGATGCCCGTCAGGGGCGCTATGTCTGTCTCAGCGTGCGCGACACGGGCGCCGGGATATCGCCGGCAATCCTGCCCAGGATTTTCGAGCCTTTTTTCACCACCAAGGAGCCGGGCAAGGGGACCGGCCTCGGGCTCGCCACGGTGTTTGGCATTGTCAAACAACACCGCGGGTTTCTAACGGTGGAAAGCGAACCCGGCCGTGGAACGATTTTCCAGATTTACCTGCCGGCCGTTGCCGCGGCCCCTGCCTCTTCGGCCGAAAGCAAAAAAACAAAACAGTGTGGCGCCGGGCAGGGCATTCTCCTGGTTGAGGACGACGAGGAGGTGCGCATAGTCACGCGCCTGGCGCTGGAACAGCATGGCTACCGTGTCATTGAGGCTGGCGACGGGGTCGAGGCGCTGAGGATTTGTGAAAAGGAATCCCAACCCGCGGACTTGTTGCTGACGGATCTGGTGATGCCCGCCGCATTGAGCGGCCAGGAACTTTCCGCCCGCCTGCAACACCAATGGCCGAAACTCAAGGTCATTTTCGTAAGTGGCTACAGCGCGGAGATCGCGGGGCGCCAGATTGAGTTGAAATCCGGCGAAAACTTCCTGCAAAAGCCCTTCGCGCTCAATCAACTTTTGGAAACCATCCGCCGGTCGCTCGATGGTTGACCTGCTCGCACAGCAGGCAAAAATAATCGGATCCTGCTCCGCCTCCTTTTTGACAAACAAAAGTGGATGAGGCCCCGCGCCGGCTTCACTTTCCTCGGGGAATGAATCCGGGAACACCGGTCTTCACAACGGCATTGAACCTTATCTGCGTCTTGATTCCCTCGTTGATCTCCCGCATGGCCTCTTCGGGAAGGGTGGAAATGTCAAAGTTTTCCTCGATGCGTCCGGGTGTCTTCGAGGTCGTCAGGAGCGCCGTCCCGCGCTGGATGGCCCACGCGAGCGCGACTTGGGCCGGAGTTTTTCCGACCCTATTGGCGATGGCTGTGATGACAGGATCAGCAAGTAAATTGGGTTCGCTGCTGTGACCCAGTGCGGCGAAAGCTTGCAGCACGATTCCGTGCTTCCGGCAATAGTCCAAAAGGTCCCATTCCGGGAGATATGGATGGGATTCGACATGAACAACAGCCGGCTTCACGGTCGCGGCTTCAAAGATTTTCTTCACTCCTTCCAAGCCGATGTCGGATAATCCAATCGCCTTGCACTTGCCCTCGTCCACCAGTTGTTCCATCGCCCTCCACGTATCCAGCAGGGTCATCTCGCTTCGCTGCTTTGCCGTGCGCTTTAGCCCCCCCCCGCACCGGCCCCGGAATGTGCGCGCGAAGGTTTATCGCGTCAGAGGCATGGCGGCCCTGTTTCCATTTTGTCACTTGCACTTCAAAACGATCAGGAAACCCCGTTCAAAGTAAGGGAATTACAGAAGTCGGAGCCTGCTCCGTTACCATTTGTCATAGAGTTTCATAGTGCACCTGTTCGGCCCTGATCATACGGTCGTTATTCATCCTGGCCTCGAGCATCGCCACTCCGCGGCGCGGCACTATGCGCGTGGTGATTTCACGCGGCGAGTTGGCCGTCTTTGCTGGTCCGTTTAGAACGCAACGGACCGTATATCCCTCAGGCCCGGATTGCATGCTGTAAGCAAACGAAAGGATGGATGGGCCGAGAAAAGGATCGAGTAAACCTTGCATCCAACGGAATGGTTGTTGGAAAAACGGCACCGCGCTTGCAAGGTCATGCCACATCAGACCGCCCTCGGCGTCCACACATGGCACCCGTGCAATCCCCAGTGCGATGAAAGCCAGCACGCTCCTGTCGTTCCCTTGATAGTCCGTTGTGTAAAAAACATTCTCCGACAGAAACCCCGTAAGCCTTGCACGACAGCGGCGCGAGAGCATGCGGAAACTGCCCAGTTCATCAAAATCCAGGCGGAAAGACTCCTCCCACGAGGTGTTATTGTCGCTTGTAATGCGATAGCGATACTCGCCTGGCAGCCACGCGCTGAACATTTCGCCGATTACGGGATCGGGGGTAGGTGTTTCAATGCAGGTGTCCTTCGCGGGAACCCCGGATATTTTGTAGACGCGGTCGCGGTCATCGCGGGAATTCTCGATGTAATGTTTGAGACAGAACGGCATGGTCGGAGTACCCAGGTGCATGGTATTTTGGATATGCATGTGGAGATGCGGCACGGGGGAGCGCCCGCTGTTTCCACAATAGCCGAGCACAGTCCCGCGTGATACGCGCTGGCCGGGCTGAACTGTCACGGAATTTTCCCTGAGATGGGCGAGCAGCACGTAGTACCCCATGTCGCTGTAGAGAATCACATGGTTGCCCCAGTTTTCGTCGGGATTGTTGGCACCCGGGGCGTTGTCTTTGATATTGGCGCGGGCTGAAGCCACCACACCGAAGCAGGGTGCGAGGACCGGCGTGTTAAATGAGTGGAACTCCTCCAAAGTTCCGCCAAACCCATGATGCTTTTCCCCGTTTTTCAGGTACTCAAAATCGAGCGCATGACCCCAGCCCCCGCGATGGGTAAGTTTCCCGTTGAACCCCTGCGTGATTGTACGGACGCCCTCGAACGGCGGGTATAGCGCCAGCTTGGAAATGTCGGGGAAACGACGCGCGTTGAGCAGGACAAGACGAACAGCGGATTCGGGGAGCACTCCGGGCGCCGGGGAAGGGTGCAAGTGACCGGTCGAGCGCCGTTGCTTGAGTGCGTAAACCATGACCAAGACGACCAAATTGTAAGGCAACGCGCTTGGGGGAAGGCCGAAATAGCGGAGGGCGCAAGCGATGGCTATGGCGAGCAGAGCGCATAGGAACGAACTGAACAAAGCCAGCACCAGGCTGGCCATGGAGACCACAAAATACCCCGACCCGAGCGCGATTCCGCAAAGCAGAAAGTTAAATCCACACCACGTCACCCCCTCCGGGCCCATGGGAAACCCCAGCAGGGACATGGTGTAAGCCCCCACAAAAACGGAGAGCGTGGCAACCATGCAGGTAAGCGGGGACACCGCCACAAGTCCCGCAAACACCAGCAAGCCGGGTAGGGCATGCGGCTGGAAGAGCATGGCCCCGAAGGCTTGAAACAACATCTGAAAAGCGGGTGGAAGAAAATTGAGATCCAGGAGCGCATTCGGCTCGGATGCTGAAAGCACCGGCGAGCCAAACAGCGAGAAGCCCAGGAAATAGAAAACATAAGCCACGACCACGGCGGGGAGGCTGTGTGTGGAAAGATTGAAATGCACGCCAACCCAGTGCTGCATGGCGGTGGAAAGAAAGAATCCCCCGACCACGGCCGCCAGGAACAGGATCAGGTAGACCGGAGGCTGGAAATGATAACAGCGGTTCAGCCATGCCAGCGTCAGGCAAACCAGCAAAGTGTTAAACAGCAGATATCCATTGCGGATATTGGCATGATCGTAACCCAGCATCCATGCCAGTATTCCTGCCGCACAGACGCCTGCCAGCCCGACCAATCCCAAATCCGGCGTGATCATGCTGATCGCGAGAAGAAACCAGCCGAGCCGCGTGTCAGGCGAGAAAAACAAAACCGCGTATGCCCTGGGGACGCCCTGTGCAAGGACAGAGCGAAGCGAGTCGGGGGCGGACGGCAGATCGGCTTCGGGGATCGATATCATTTATTCAAGCCCGGATTGCGGGTGTCGTCTGATTGGAGGAGAGATAATCAGGGACGTTTTCCAGTTCCTGCACATAACCGAGATTTTCGCGCTTCCGGATCACATGCACCCGGCCATCCACGCCGATCAGGACGACGGCCGGACGGTAGGTGATGAACTGCATGGCCTGTGTCACGTTATAAGCGCCGACGGGATGCAACACCACCTGGTCGCCCGTGGTAAGGCTGGGCAACGGAGTTTCCTCGCGAATCACATCAATGTTCATGCATAGACAGCCGTAAACCGTGGTGGGCTGCGGAGAATCGGAACACGGGCGCACCGGCAGGATGTTTATCTGGTACCAAGTGGATGTGTAGAGAAGATTGACGCCGGCATCGAGTACGATGGCATTGCGCGAAGAAGCCGCACCCGCGGAAGCCGGGGCGCCTTTTCCATAAGCAGCCAGAGCGGTGTTCAACCCCGGGCCCGCAGAGGCTGGAGCACCCTTTCCATACGCAACCAAGGCAACCTGAAGCCCGTCATCCAGGGGACGGCTCTTGATGGCCACGACGGTGGAAATGAGGTAACCAGCGTCATCCACCAGCGCGCGACCCGTTTCAAGATAGAGTCGTGGCAGATCACGGCCCTTGGGCCAGAGTTGCGTGATTGTATCGCAAATGGCCGCGGCATAACGGTCCATCGATGGCGTGACCTGCTCTGGCGGGAGATATTGATAATGAAGCCGCGCGTGGGATGCAAAGCCGCCCCCAAGATTCAGATACCGGATGTTGCCCACCCCGGCGGTCTCCACCTCCCCGGCAAGAGCCACCAGGCAAGTGGCGGCGACACGGTAAGCTTCCGGATCCAGAATGAACGTGCCCACATGGCAATGCAATCCTTGCAAGGTGAGCTGCGGCATGCTGCGCATACGCTGGATGACCTGTATCGCTTCGCCGTTGTCGGCGCTGAAACCAAATTTCGACCATACCGGCTGCGTGCCCGTGATGACATTGATGCGCAGCGCCACCGGCAGGGGTTCCTTGCGGCCCTTTGTCATGGATGCAAGGGTCAGCAGTTCATCGATGTTATCCACCTGGATCATTGCGCCCTCGGCAATCGCCCTTTCAAGATCCGCGCGCTCCTTGTAAGGACCGTTAAAGATGATGCGGTTTCCCGGGATGCCGTTGCCGCGTGCCTTCTCATACTCAAACCCCGATACCACTTCCGCGATGGACCCTTCCTGGTGGAAAAGGTTGCAGATCGCATTGAGATAATTGGTCTTGTAGGACCAGGCAAACTGCACGTCCGGGTAGCGCCGGCTGAAGGCACGGTGTGCCTCGCGATATTTGTCGCGCAGCGTTTTTTCGGAAAATACAAACAGGGGGCTGCCGTGCTCGCGGGTGAGTGAAGCTATGGAGACACCGTCGATTCCGGCGCAGCATGGGGATGCGCCAAGGCGGAAGGGATTCACCGGGCCGGCGCCCAGCCGCTGGATTGTGGGAGCTACGTAAGGAAGGCGATTCATGGGAGGGAGGATGTTGGGTTTTTGGATGGGGGAGTTGCACTGGCCGCATTGAAGTCGCTGCCCGTGGACAGCTCGGCGAGCTGGCCGAGCCTGCCAAGCACTTCGACTTGGTGGCGGAGATAAAAGTGGCCTGCCGGGTAGATCGGCATCGGCGCGGGCCGCTTGCCCGTGGTCATCATTTCAACGAGGGCGGCGGGGAAGTTTACGCCAAACATGGAAGGAAAATGGACCCAGGCCGGGAAACGCGGATTGATCTCGATCAGCGAATGCCCGCCGCTTCGATCGTCCTTGATGGTTTCGATTTCAAAAGGGCCGCGCCATTTCAGTTCCTCAATGAGCGATGAAACCGCCTTCTGCAGTTTGTTGTCATGGATCGTGATTCCGCCCAGGCCCTTGCCTTTGTCGCTAAGTATGGTTTTGCGGATGCAACACAGCCCGATGATCCCTCCTTCCCCATCGCCCAATCCCATGGCATTGAATTCGGTTCCCTGGATGAGACGCTGGAGGATGATCGGTGCGCCCCATTGGGCGAGGAGTGTCGACGCTTTCCCCGTCAGTTCAGCTTCGTTTCCAATCACATAGGCATCGTAGTACTGGCCTTTGACCATCAGCGGATAACCGAGCGCCGCTCCTGCGGCCTGCGCGCCTTTCAGGTCGTAAACCGCGCGTGTTTCCGGGGTTTCCACGCCACATTTCGCGGCCAGTTCATGGAGGCGGCTTTTCGACCTCCGTTTCAACATTTCGGGATCGGGCAGATAGGTCAGCAGTCCGCGATCGGTCAGGTCGTCCTGCAAATGGGAAAGCAATTCTATTTCGGAATCCAGCGTCGGGATGAATACATCAAGGGGGGTTTCGGCCAGGATTTGATCCATGCGCCCAAGGAAAGCGTCCGCACCCGAAGTGGGATAAGGCATCGCATAGGTGGCATCCGGTCCGTTATCCACATAAATACCACTCTCCATCGCGTCGTAAACCAGCCCCGCGATGAAGGCGTCCGGGCAGGCCATGCGGATGCTTCTCAAGATACCCGCCCCGGGCTGGGGATTATCCCCGCGATGCAGCCCGCTGATTGCTATCCGTGGCTTGTTCATGATTTCCAGCCGAGTTGTTCCAGGGCGCGTAAAAAATTGCCGAGGTCCCTGAGCACGGTGTTTTCGTCCACTTCGTATTCTTTCAGGAGTTGCCCGGCGATCGATGCTTCATCGGCCCCCTGTTGAAGCAGGCGCACCACCCGGAGCCCGGTGACGCTGAGTTGAAAGGTGTCGCCTCCCACGGGGTCGAATGCGAAACCACGGTCGTTCAAAAGCAGGTCGGAGAGTTGTGTGGTCATATTTTATGGAGGCTGGGGATGTTTAAAGTCCGTTTGCGGGCCGCAATCCCGACGCAGGCTGGACTGAGGGGGATGGCAGATCCCCGTTGTAAGTTTTGCCAGAGGTAAGATCGTAACCTTGTTGCGCGTAGGGATATTCGGAATTCACTGAAAGGATCCTGCTGAACTCCCGAAATGCCCGCTGCGGATCCGCAAGAAAATAGGAACACCATGCGTCACCGCTCGCGGCGTCAATATCCTCCGGGTAATAGATCAACACCAGTCGGTATATGGAAATCGCGCTGCGATAATCCTTTTTCGCGTAATAGACGCCCGCAAGCGCCATCTGTGCCCTGTAGTTGGAGGGCTGGACACGCAGCACGGCTGCCGCAGCATCCTGAATTCTGGAGGTATCTTTCTGGGCTTGCGCCACATCAAGAAGTCCCAGCAGTGGGTTTAGTGCAGCCGGCTGCATCTGGTTCGCACGGGCATAAAACGCGGAGGCAGGCGGGTAATCTTTCTTCAGATAGCAAAGCCAGCCGCTTCGCTGGGTGGCCAGAAACTTGTCCCCTCCTTGTTGCTGGTAGGCGTTTACTTGATCCAGCGCCTTATCGTAATCCTGGTTTGCTTCGTCCGTAATCGATGCACTCCAGCATCCGGCGGCAGTCAGGGGACCATTTTCTTCGCCGCCGGTAAACCGGGTGGTATGCAGGTATGTTGTGGATAGCGCCTGTAGATAACGAAGCGCCTTATCCAGTTTGGGTTTCAAACTGTTCGAATTCATCACGATGAGAACAACGGAGATCAGCAAGATCGCGATAAACAGTTTGGATTTCATGGCTATTCGGATTGGTGGCTGCTGGGTCACCCGAAAATGTGTGCGGCCATTTGTTTTGCGAGTTCAAAATCCGCCTGCAGGCTGCAATCCCGGCGAAGGCTGGACTGTGCCGGATTGCGGGCTGCCGCCGGGTGATTTGCCGGATGCAAGATCGTAGCCCTGTTTCGCGTAGGGGTAATCGGGATTTACGGAAAGGATTTTGGAAAATCCGCGCAATGCCTGCTGCATGTCTGCAAGATAAAAGGAACACCAGGCTTCGCCACTCATGGCGCCGATATCGTCCGGATAATAAAGCAATATCCTCCGGAATGTGGAAATCGCGCTGCGATAATCTTTTTTCGCATAATATGCGCCCGCAAGCGCCATTTGGGCCCTGTAGTTGGAAGGTTCGATGCGCATCACGGCATCCGCCGCGTGTTGAATCTTGAATGGGTCGTTCTGTGCTTGCGCCACATTGAGGAGACCCAGCAACACGTTGAGTGAGGAAGGCTGCATCTGATTTGCAGCCAGATAACAGGCGGATGCCTTGTTGTAATCCTGCTTGAGATAATAAAGCCAGCCGCAACGCAGGGTCACCAGAAATTTATCCCCCCCTTGTTGCTGGTAGGCGTTTATTTGATCCAGCGCCTGGTCATAATCCTTGTTGGTTTCGGCTGTGACGGAGGCTCCCCAAAATTTGGCAAGACCCAACTCCTTGGAAGCCGTATCGGCATTTGACATGGTCATGCCGCCCCCGATGGCAATCAGAAAAAGAAAAGGGAAACCCCATTGTTTCACAGCCCGGAGAAATACGCCGGCGCCGCCTTGCCGCTTGCTTGAAGGGCTGAATGCGGTCCTGCGAACCGGGCCCGGGGATGAACCAAATTCCAGGCCGTCAATGGCGCGAGACGGCAAATGCGTACACAATTGTGGATTTGCCATGCGATGAGGTGTGTATGTTTTCATAATTTATCCGGGTTCGAATGGGACTCGTGTTTCAGCTTGTGCCGATTAAGATATTTTGGCTCGCAATGTGGCAGATAACCAAACAGCACAATTGTAAAGTTATAGTGTGCAAGGCGCGGTTTTTTGTAAGCAAAGTGTAAAGGTCCTTTTGGCGGACGACCAGGCGGCCAGACAAAAATACGCCGCCGATCTCACCGCGTACAAAACCGCGGAGGCCGCGTGGGAAGCGTCGCTCGCCCAGGCGCTCATGAAGCTCGCGCCCGATTCGCTGAAAAACTACGATGGCCTGATCTTTTGCAGCACGACCGGCGATCTGCCCATTCCCGACAAGGAGGGATTGCTTGCATGGATCAGGGAGGGACACGCCTTTGGCAGTGATCAACGGGGGCGAAAAATCTGTTCCTCCGAACTTTTTCAGATACACTTTTTGTGGCGGCGCCAAAAAGGTGTTCGTATTTGCAATTTACTATTCTGCCAAGCATATTTTTGCCGCTATGAGCCAGGGTGAAGCCTATTGGTCGGTGGTTGAGCCGGTTTGGGCGTCTATTTCGATCCATGGTGGACCCTCCCGGTTTCTGCGTGAGTTTGATGCGGCTCCGGTCGTGGCTCGCACACTCTTCGCCGCACATTGGTGTCATTCGGAAGTATGCAACGGAGGTCTTTATCAATTCTTCAATAACAGCACGGGCGTGCTTGCTCCTGAAGCTGTCCGTTCTTTTCATGCGCTCGGCATGCCCAAGCTATCAGCCGTGGTGGCGCAAGGGGTTTCCTGGTTTGGCGCAACCTACCCACGGGAGTGGAGCCTTCGGCGATCGCTTCTGGCCACTTTTGGGGGGAAGAATACTTTCGATGAAATGAATAAAGCCTTCTTCAAATTAATTCGTCGCGAGAATGGAGGTTTTCTTCGCGCTGCGGATATTTTTGCACTTGAGAATGATCGCGTTTGACTGTCGGAATTTTCTTTCGCTCACCAATGGCGGATTCCCGAATCGAATTTCAAATTATGAAGGTTGAAACATACGCAGCATTATCCGCTGAAGAAAAAGAGGAAGTGAAAGCTCTTTACCGGCAATTTATAGAAGCCGTGAAAAATACCAAGCTTGGCGACGGCGGAAAATTCGCCTCACGCTATAAAGTTCTAAAAGTGGCCGGATTTTTCGTTTGTTCGGACGGCATTTCCGTTCTTCCGGGCATACGAACTCTCTCCAGGAAGTCACTGGAAGCATTGGTGGAAGATGCCAGTATGAATTACGGTCGATTTTAGTGAGTCAACTGAGCAAATAACGTATCCGAATTGGATGAGCGCAAGTGCTGCTTCTCCGCGGGAAAAATGGAGCCTAGCGGCTCTGCTCCCTTTTTGTCATTTGCACCTTAAAGCGACCAAAAAACCTCATCTGAAAACGGGGGTTTTACAGAAGTCGGAGCCTGTTCCGGCACCTTTTTGACAAATGTTGCCCAAAGACATTGTTTTAGCTTCATCGGCATCCCATTTTGAATGCGCCGGACAGGTCACTGTTTCCGATGCTCCGTGATGACTTTTCCCATGCTTGTACGCGATAGGACACCTGCAGGCAAAGCGGAAGCAAATATTGCCAATATAAAAAGTATGGCTGCTATATTCTAGGTTTGACTTAGGCATGGTACATGCTTAATATTTTATCATCTTGAATTTCAAGGGTCTCTAATTACAGAGCTCTGCCATTACCGTCCTCGATCCCGCGCGAGGCCTTGAAAGCAAGGGCCTCGAAGCCCGGTGCGATCGTGGTTCCAAGCTCCTGGCTCAACGTAGCGGCGCGTGCTATCACTTCCTGCGGGTCATGAAGATCGGCCGGCGTGATCTGGTTCACAACTTCCGCGGTCGTGTAGCCCATCATCCGCTCGGCGCCGACATTGAATAATTGAATGACACCTTTCTCGTCGGTGGCGATGCACGAGAAATTGGCGCTGTTGAAAATGGCGTTCTGCAAAGTCCCCGCTTTCAGCAAGGCCTCTTCCGCCAGCTTGCGTGCGCTGTTGTCGGTTCCGATCAGCAGATAACCGATGATTCCACCTTGATCGTCGCGCAATGCCGTGACCGATACGACCGCTGGAAAGCGGCTGCCGTCCTTGCGGATGTAAGTCAGCTCATAGATGTCCTCGATCCCGCGAGAGGCCTTGAAAACCAAGGCCTCGAAACCCGGTGCAATCGTCGTTTCCAGCTCCAAGCTCAAGGCTTCGGCGCGCGCTATGACTTCCTGCGGATCAGAAATTTCGGCCGGGGTGATCTTGTTCAGCACTTCAACTGCCATGTAGCCGAGCATGCGCTCAGCGCCGACATTGAAGATTTGAATCACGCCTTTTTCATCAGTGGC
>Ga0206816_1213_pt1 | contig 12886 bp, 12 predicted proteins | sample Alteio_BWOrgCont_88_FD_152866 | JGI IMG/M metagenome (GOLD analysis project Ga0206816, IMG submission 152866) | Enriched cells from forest soil in Barre Woods Harvard Forest LTER site, Petersham, Massachusetts, United States -... | ecosystem: Environmental > Terrestrial > Soil > Temperate forest >... | reverse complement strand
TGAAATGGATTTTGGAACGCCGTTATTCAGCGGACTTTGCCCGCAAACCGGATGCAGAAATCAATGTGACGCAAACGGTCGGATGCCAGTCGCCAGAGGGCATCATGGCGCTTGAAATTGCGCGTGCTATCGCATGTCCAGGCGAGCGAGTTGAAACTTGCGACAGCTTGGACAAGGAGGCTGCCCGTGCCGTTGCGCGGGACATGTGTGCGGGCATAAAAATCGAAAACTTGCGCGTGTCCGCCAACACAATGGCATTTCTTTTGCAAGTGCGGCAATCAATGGAAGAACACGACCGGCAGTTAAACGAAAATCAAGAGCGATTGGCTCCTCAAAAAATTGCCAGTTGTCCTGTATAGGGTGGACAAATTGACCCTACCTTTGTTACCGCTGAATTTTCCTGCCAATATCACATGCCTCACTGAGGGTTAAAAAATTATTAATCTGGATTTCGGCACCAAATCAGATTTATTTCCTATGAATTGAAAACGGGCAAACATGTTATCTTCCTCGGAGCTGGGGCTTCGCGTGGCTCTGGCTATCCACTAGCCAATGACCTAAGGCTTTTAATTTCATCTCGCAAAAAATGGGAAGAGGCTGTGGCCGAGTATGAAGACAAACACAAAATTTCCGGTCGTCGAATCACAAAACCTGCCTTGGATTATTGGCTTTACCACGGTGTCGCCTTAGAATTATTTAGAAAAGGTGGGTTTGCAACGGTAGATGAATTTTGCAAACTTGCCGGGCCTTTATACCAGAGCGAAATTAACAACTTGCGTAGTTTGTTGCGTGTGGCTTTAGGACTATTCAATCCAGAGGAGAATTTTGAACAATCTGAATATTACGGTTTCATTCAATCGCTTTTTAGGGACGATTTGTCCAGCCTGCGCGAAGATGTAATTGTCCTTAATTACAACTACGATCCTTATCTTGAATTTTTGTTGTATCGTGCGCTGGCGAATCGTTTCAAAGTTCTCCGAAGATTGAAGAGTGCTGTTTTAAACAGTGAAGACGAGGCTCAAATTAAAGAACATGAAAAAGTGATTGATTCCGTAACAAGCGGTTTCGGTTCGCTCGGAAATTCAAGTTGGTTAGGCGATAAAGACTCCAAACCAAGTTTTTGTGTGCTTAAACTACATGGCTCAATTGTTAGTACGGTTAATTTGGCAACCGATTTTAATATTCTCTTTTCAGATGACGAGGGGAGCGTAGTCCAGCGCGGGGAGAAACTTTTTGGGGAAGGCGAGCATAAATATACACCGCCAATTTTATTTCCGTGGGAAATAATGAATGAAAAAGGGTTTATTGAGCAAGATTCATTTCCGATTCCGAACGCTCCCGCTCTGTATTCTTTATTTCGCGGCATCTGGGAAAGAGCAAGACGTGAAGTCCAAACTGCTGACAAGATTTCGTTTGTTGGACTTTCCATGCACTCGTATTTAATAGACGGCCTTAAATTCCTCTTTGAAGGCAAAGTGGGCGAAGCCGAAATTTGTGTCGCTAATCGCGACAACACAACCTTCGTTCCTGGCAGGACTGAAACGCATTGGAACCGTCTAACGAACAGTCCCGCCTATGCTGTGAGTAAAATTTTGGACAAAGTGGCTTCCAAAATGAAAAGATGGGGAAAAACTCCAAACATGAGCCATGCTGACGGCGACATCACCCTGGTAAATGATTTTTCGGAATTTGTTAAAACGCAGATGAAACCATTTTCACTATAACTAGGAATCCCTGCTAATACGTACTGCCGACAAAATCATATTTTGAAATACTACAGTGAACAACGGTGAAACAAAAAACAATTTCCCGCTGGTGCGGAGACCGTCGAGTGCGATTGAAAAAGCCGCCCCCGGCGCAAAGCGCATTTTGTCGGGCATGGTTGCGGACACGCTCGCATTGGCGAAGCCGGTTTTCACTGTCTTAATGTGCGATGATCAAATCAGTGAAATTGTTGAACTTTTAATTAAAACTGAATGGAATCAAAAGTTCACGCTAAGATTTATCCGCTTCAGCCGCACAACTGAATTGCTGAAGCTGGTACGCGAACAATCTTTTGATTTATTGTTTTTGTATGTGGGAAATGTCCAATGGGACACATTTATATTTGACTATCCCCAAGCAGCCGAGTTTTTAGCGGAATTGAAAGCACAATACGGCAAGCCGATAATTGCCACACAGGGATTGGATTTAAGAAAATCGTTTGAAGCAACGGATGTTACATTTATTCAAGCACCATTTTCTGTGGAAGAATTTCGAGATGCTCTTAAAGCAAATTTTCCAGCCCAACTGTCTAAAACACGCCCGCTAAGAATTGTTGTGGTGAATGATGAAGAAGGGCCAATAGAGTCCATTAAAATTATCCTCCTAAAATGGTTTAATAAAGACGCAGTAGTTTTGACGTTCTACGATTCGGAAAAGGCCTGGGAGGAGTTGCTTCGAACACCCCCCGATCTGTTAATCACTGATGACATAATGCCAGTGTTGGGGGGTATGGAGATAGTCCGCCGCTTGGCAGACCGGAAGGCTGCTTATCCGGTTATTTTAACTACATCATTTGAAAGGAGTGAATTGGACGTGTGTGTACGAGATTGCGTGAACCGAGGCCTGAAAATTAAATTGCTGGATGTGCCTTTCGACATTGAGAGCTTTTTGAAAGTTGTCGAAGATAGTTTGAAAATCCAACGTGCTAAAGCTGAACCGGACATCCAAACAACCCCGGTCGTCGCCGACACTGACTTAGAAAGCTGGTATCAAACAGGAGATAGATACTATTTCGGACGGGGTGTGCCAAAAGATTACACCGAAGCAATAAAATGGTATCGCAAAGCAGCAGACCATGGCCATGCCATGGCGCAAAACAGTGTAGGTGTTTGCTATGAGAGGGCTTTGGGTATCTCGCAGGACTACAAAGAGGCTGCGAAATGGTATCGCAAAGCAGCAGAACAAGGCGACGCATACGCCCAAAACAACCTCGGCGCTTGTTACATAAATGGCAGGGGCGTTTTAAAGGATTATGCTGAAGCCGTGAAATGGTATCGCCTGGCGGCAGATCAAGGGAATGAATTGGCAAAGACCAACCTCGGCCTTTTAAATGAAAAGGGGGGGCTTGATAACGCGGAAGCCTTAGAATCGTTACGCAATATGGCTGTTCAAGGTTACGCTCCGGCTCAATACAGACTGGGCATCGGCTACCGCGACGGCCAAAACTTACTTAAGGATTTAGCGGAAGCATACAAATGGCTCAAACTTGCCTCGGAGCACCCGCTCCATACCATCGGAAATTCCATTCAAGAGCTAGCATTGCTTTCGTCCACCATGACGCAGGATGATTTGGCGGAAGGCGAACGTCGCTACCATGAATTTCGAATTCAAAGAAAATGAATGCATACAAGCCAATCATATACACAAGCCCAGAGTTAGAGCAAATGCGTCAACTTGTGGCGGGCGCACGGGCGCAACTGGCGGACTTGGAAACGGATTATACCAAAGAAAAATCCCGCGTTGACGCAGTACAGGCCGCTTTGTTCCGGCACTTGCGCGAGCATTATCAGAAGCGCGACCGGCTGCGGCTGACAGTGGAGTACCGGCAGAAGTTTTTAGATTCGCTCATACGAGGTGATACGGAAGCAGCAAAACAAGCCGACCAGGAATTCGAGCAGGCAAAAACTCAATCGGACAAGGATTACGAAGAATTGTCGGCTGCGGCAGACAAAAGGCGGCAATTGACCGCCGAGCAGGAAGCCGAGTTAACACGACTCTGGAAAAAGTTGGTGAAGCTGTATCATCCTGACCGTTTTACCAATGAGCCGGACAAATTGGAGGCATATCACAAATTAACTGCCGCAATCAATCAGGCAAAGGACATTGGCGACATCGAGACATTGCGGGAGATAGCGGAAGACCCGCAAGGTTTCATGCTGCGTCAAGGCTGGGCGCATCTGGATTTCGGCGACGATGAAGAATTGACTCAATTGCGGCGATTGCATGAAACGCTGAAAAAAGAAATTGCCGTCGTCACGGAATCGCTGAAACAGTTGCGCGAAAGCCCTGATTACGAGCTTTGTCAATTGCGCGAACAAAAGCCCGGCGTGCTGGATGGATTGGCGGCAGAACAAACGAAACAACTCGAAGCTGAAATTGTGGAGTTGGAAAAACAGGCTGCTCAACTCGCCAGCGAAATTAAAAAAGCGGAAACGCCGCCACCCAACTAAGCCGCTAAACAACCAAACACGAAAATGAAAACAGCCTTGGCAATCGCGTTGGCAATCTCCTTAACCAGCAACGTCTTTCTTTTTGGTTTACGCCACCAAGCGCAAGCCCCTTCTTCCCAGCCTGATGACCCGCGCATTGCGCAGTTACAACAAGACGAAACGAAACTTGCCCATATCAAATTGGCGTTGCCAATTTTTGTGATTATTTGTGAAGATAAAATTGCCGCTGCAAAATTTCCTAGAAACCAAATGCTATTTGATAAAACACTTGCTGAAATAGACACGTCAAAATGCCCGATGGATTTTCAACAGGCATGGCTGGCATACATCCAGGAACAACAAAACAATTTGGCAATCAGGCGGCAAGTTTCAGGGAAGTTAATAATTGATGGATTGGGCGCGCTGGCATTTCCAGAATTTGAAACATTCGCCGGAAAACAGGCTTTAAGCACGATTGCGAACGCGCCGGTGCAGGCCGATGCCGCTTACGATAAATTGCAGCAGGTCTTTTTAAAATATGGGTTCCAATTTCATTAAAAAATCGCGTTGGACATATTTCATTAGGCCGCTCTACTTTATTTATGACAGAACAAGATTATCGGATTCAGTTACAGGAAGAGCTTTTCAAGGCAGAAGAGCATAGAAAAATGTGGAAATGGTTTGCGCTAATACTGCTTGGCATACTCATGTACACCCAATTTAAAACGCATGAAGATTGGATGCCGGATGTTGACAGCAACACAATAACTTTTACACGCACTCATTTTCTAGGAAAAACGGAAACTAACATTTGTCAATGGCGACGAGATGATGATGGCGATTGGGGTTGGTGCACGAGAGAAAAAGGGGGAAGCTGGTTCATATTTCTTCAATATGCTACAGATGACGAGGACGAAAGCGGAGACTAAATCGAATTTTGTATTTTGCCATACATATGAAACTAAAAATCAGTTTTCCAATTTGTGTTGTAGTCACGTTCATGGCGATTTGCGCCGGTTGTTCAAAGCAACCAGATAACAAAGACCAACAAACCACAAACACATATCAAGACCCTGTTTCTACACTCGCTAAACAATATGGTTGCCCAATTTTAAACGATGAAGTTGCTAAAGTTGCAGGCAGCAATTCTTTATTTTCAATCCATATTCAACGTGCATTGAAAAGTAGCAGCCGATTTGCTTCAGATGCCAGCCTTTGTGATTTGGTTCAAGAGAAGGATCGTGTCGAGGCCATATTCGAAATTGAGCACGAGGATAAAATGGAATGTGTTGCGAAGCTTGAATGCCCAACCAATTTAATTCCATCGTTTAATTCACAGGCAAGTGAATGGGCAATTGTGTTTGAACCGACCGAAAATCATTACACGGTCAACATAAGTCAACTTGTGGATGGAGATGATACCACTGTTGTATCAGGCTTAATCGTCGAGGGCAAGCTTATCGCACTTGAAAAAGATTACTAATTTTTCAATGAGAACGAAAATCCTCATCACCGCGCTCGCAACGTTCATCTTGACCTGCCTTTTTCCGCCATGGCTGAATGTTTTGGACGTTCCGTATCACGCTCACCAGAGAACGCCAGCGGGTCACGCATTTATTTTCTCCCCGCCAAATTCCAGAGGTGACCAGTGGAGCGTTGAGATTGATATGAATACACTTTTAGTTGAATGGGCTGCGCTCGCCGCCATAACAGGCGCGGCTTGGCTTGTCATTGTTAAACCGCCGTGGCTGCACGATGACAAAAACCAATCCTCTGCAAAAATTCAACCCACCGCCCGGCAACCCGAAGAACTAAAATGAAAATCCAGCGCTAAGCCCTTCATATTTTGCATTCTTCCGCCTGCCTTTATATTGACATTTCACAACGCGGAAACCACTGTGTTTACATTTCCATATTCGTCAACATAACTTAGCGTTGATGTAATGCCTGATGTTTCTTCTGTTATCCCCGCACCTGCCGCAACAACTTCATCCGGCCCAGACAGACCGGCAATTAAGCCTCCAATAATGGCTACCGGGGTGGCGACGCCAAAAAAGATTCCCAACTCTTCTGGTGAATCATTATTGCCAAGCGTCAATCCAGGATTTTTGTTGCACGGGCTTGGAGGCGTAAAGGTCATGTTTTCTATCGGCACGCTATTTACCTGCGAACCATTTTGTGGGGGCAAATTCCAAGGGTCAGAACCAAATAATCCCAAAGGATCAATCACATTAATTGGATTGTTTCCCACGTAGTCGTAAAGGTTAATTCCGCCTCGTTCGCCGATAGGGTCTTGATTTAGCCATAAGAAGTGAACCATTCGTAACATTTTAGTCTGATTCTTGGGAAGAATGACGACAATAATGTTTATAGACGCTAAAAAATTTACAGAGGCCACCAATAGCTCCCATTAAAAAAATACAGATGGGTATTACAATTAGAATTGCCTGGGCCTTTCCATGATCAAAACTGTGATCGAAAAAAACCTCAAACAAATACATTCCAGATCCTGCTAATGAACCATAAACAACGCCTATAAAAGGAGCATAAACTAACGAACGTTTCGCTAAATCAAAAAAACGTTGGTCATTCTTTTTTCTAACATATAAGTAAGCAAAAAAGTTCGCCAGTAAAATATAAACAAGCGTTAGGGAGAAAGGCCAAACAAGTGTCTTGGCCAAAAAAGCCACATCAATCTTGTCTAAAAATTCTGTCATATTGTTGAATCTAAGGATTTAAAACTGCACCAACGGCTAGTGAGGTCGCATTACCTGCTGCTTGTCCCAAACCGGCCCAGCTGGTAAAATTGCCTTCTAGACTACCGCCCATTACTAATGGCTGTATGTATGGTAATTGGCTAAACGACCCGACTGTTCCAATGCTATTAACATAGTTTTGCACCCCTAATGCCGCACCGGCGCCTAGACCACTAAAAATAAATCCTCTTTCGGCTGCGGTCCATACACCCTGACCCAAACATGGATTATCATCATATTCGTTGGCAAACGAATCACGTTGCTTTGCCTGCAATTGCTTAATAAGCAGTGACGCATCTGCCTTGGAAAGTCCCGCTGGTACATTTCCACCGAGTTCACGTATGAATTGAATTTGTTTTTCGGTCGCAGATTGCTCGGATGGAGGGGTGGAGAGTTCGAGCAATTTTTCTATTAGCATAGATGCTTCCGCTGTGTTCATTCCGGGTAATGGAACACCCCCCAAGCCGCGAATGTATTCGAGTTGGGCTTCAGTTGCTCTCGGTTTCAAGGGAGAATGTGCCCAGGCATCTTGTCTTATTTTCTTGAATTCTTCTCGAAGGGGCATAGGCAGCACACGTTCTATCGCAAAATGCATTTCAAATGCTTTCGCTGTTGTTACCCTTCCTGTGCGTAAAATCCGGTCTGAAATTTGTAAGAGAAACTTAACAGCCGGAATGTCTGAATCATTTTTTTTGTCTAACCAGGAATTTAAACGTCGAATGCCGTCCTCCGTAATCAGGCCATCGGTATTAACGCCATCACGCACTATCTCATCCAATAAGTTAATCAATTCCTTACCTGTGGGCGATTCGCGTTGCTCGTGGCTCAATGCAATCCGAGTGCCTTTTGTAAACCTCACGCGCTTGTGCCTATGAAGCGCAGCTGATTCGTTATCGGAGGTTAGAACGGGATTTCGTTCTGCCTCAAGTATGGGGGATTGCGATTGGGGTTCTTCAGGCAACTCCGGTGCATTGCGTAAAGGACGCTGCGTGCTCGTGCCTTCCGTCGCTAGCTGCACTGCGGAATCTTGTGCTGGAATTGGTTCGTCACCGCCACAAAAAAAGCCTTCACGCCTCATAGTACTTGGAGTGGGGGAGGAAGATTCTGTTGGAACATTTTCCTTTTTCGGAACTGGTATATTGATTTTTGTTTCCAAACCGCAGTGCGGACATGGCAAGATGCTGTTTTCCTCCGCAAATTCATTTGCGTCAAATTCAATGTGGCCGCCACAATGCTGACAGTCACAAACAACATAGCGTGGTGCAGGCGTATCGCTTGGCTGGCTCATGGATTCAAACTGTTGAAATTCAAACGCCCTTTGCCCTCTTCGTCCATCACAAAGTGATTGGCACTGTAGCTGATATTATTTTGCCGTGCATTCAGCGTGTTGCTACGCTTCGTGTATGGCAGCCCCCAACATGAAAGCGGACAAGTCCCAGCATCCGCTCGCCGATACCGGGAAGGTACTGCCAGGGCAAGGAAAACATAAAAGCGTGGGCAACCGCCGCCACAGACAAAAGCACAGGCAATGGCTTCTTCGCCAGCGTAAGAAGCAAATGCGCATAAGAATGCGCATAAAACGGCGTGCTAACTCGGGTGCAAGGCGTTTGTCAGGCTTACACCTTAATGCGCACACGAAAACAAGTGTGAGTTCTGATAAGAAGTCCAATATCACCGTTATATTACCAGCGGTCTTGGACTTCGATGAGAATTATGAACGGACTGCAAGCCATTTTGCTGTTTTGCGGGAAGCAATCCAAGACAATAAGCGGATCAGAAGGATTGATTTCGGCGGCATACAGTCCATCTCTCCTTCAGCGGCATTGGTCCTCGCCAGCGAAGTTGACCGTTGGAATCAACAGGTTGGTGGACGTTTAAAGGCGGATGTGTCTTCATGGAAGGATGACATCAAAAGGCTGCTCTGTCAGATGGGTTACTTTGAATTGCTCCATTTGGACAAACCAATAGAAGCTTGGCCCGCGAAAAATACAACATTCCTCCCATTCAAACGTGGTCAGGCAAACTCCGAGAACAGCGGCCAGCTTGCAAAGCAGTTGCGTATGGAGATCGAGACGATTGTTGAACAGCGGATAAAAAGGCATTTCTTGTTCGAGGGGTTATCCGAGGCGATGACGAATGTCGGGCAACACGCGTATCGTGATGAGATTGATAACAGTCGCAAGCAGTGGTGGCTTTCTGCTTCATACGACGAAGACGAACAAAAACTGTGCGTGACTTTTTATGACCAAGGGGACGGCATTCCAAAAACGCTGCCACGTTCTGGTTTTTTTGAAACGGTAAAAGATGTGTTCAATACGTGGACTGATTCACAGAAGATAGAGGCAGCAACGCAGATTGGTCGGTCTGGATCGGGTCTGAAGGAACGCGGAAAAGGACTTCAAAACCTTGTCGAGTTTGCTAAAGTTCACTCCGTTGGAAAATTGACAATTTATAGTTTGCATGGAATGTATGTTCAGTCATATAAAAATGACGGCAAGAAGGTGATGCAAACAGCAGCACGAAAGGATTTCGACAATTCGATCGGTGGAACTTTAATTGAATGGTCGGTGACATTATGAAACGAATAGATATTGCAAAGGACTTCACGGATACCCCGCTTGGGCGATACCCCACAGATGGCCCGTACAGCGGCGAAAGATTCCGCGAAGAATTTCTATACCCGGCACTGAAAAACGACTCCGTCTCGGTTGTGATTGACGGCACTGAGGGATACGGCTCATCGTTCTTGGATGAAGCGTTCGGCGGTTTGGTGCGCAAAGGTTATTACAGCGCTGATCAGCTAGTGAAATTGCTCAAAATTGAGTGCAACGATTCTGACTATGCGATTTACCGCGATTTGATTTGGAAATACATCAAGGAGGCTAGCATGCAAATAGCCTGACTATGAACGCTTACTTAAAAATCTCAGAAATTATCGTGCCGCCGCTCATAACTGTTGGGCTGGGGGCATTTGTAGCGCAGCGCTTCTTTGTCTCGCGCGCAAACGAAGGGGCGATGGTGGATTTTATGGTTGGGGAGCTTCGAGAACTCCAAAACGATTCTCTGGAATATTGGACACTGTCCGCAGATTCAACGGAGAACAAGCAGCGGCAAACAGTATTGGCTCAAAAAATCAAGGGTATGATCAAGAGCTTATCTGCGGATTGCAATTACTACTGTGACCGCTACTGCAAGTATAAGTTGGGAGAGTTGCAGAGCCTTTTGGTTGAAGTTTCAGACGCTTGCACTGGAGGAGATTTCGAAAGCGTGCGCAAAAAGGTTGACACGGGACGCTACATTCTCATCGTTAACGCCATCAATCGCGTTAAATCGGAGCTTCATAGGCGGAAACTATAGCTGCGCAAAAGAACCCGTCCGCGATTTATCCAGTCTCGCGGCGAAAAAGGCATCTTGTTGTGCCAAGTGTGTCTCCATGCGTGAATGACTTGCGTTAATCCCCCTGCACCCAGCACATGGCGGTCACGGTCAGTGTGAAAAATTAAAAAGATCCTCATTTGCCGGACACTCGCCACGCAGCCAATTGCCGTGCGTTGAGTCCGCCACTGGCGCGTGTTTGATAGTGCCGATAAGGAAAGTCCCAACCCGACTGCAAACTTGGTCTTGCTATTCTTTTGCTATACTTGCACGCACCGTTTCGGCAAAGCAAGTAAGGGAGGCTAACGGCACGAAAGCGAACAGAGCCAGAAACGGAAAATGGTTAAAACTATTGAAAATATTGGCTATTTATCGAACATTTCCCTTGAAAACAAGGTGGTGGTAGGTGATGGATTCGAACCATCGAAGGCGTAAGCCAGCAGATTTACAGTCTGCCCCCGTTGGCCACTTGGGTAACCTACCACAGGCGCGAGCCGCACAATAAGCCATGCCCGCGGCCGGAAAGCAAAACAAAAAACTCCCGCAACCTCAGTCACGGGAGTTTATCTTGCTCTCAATTACCCTTAAGGGCCGAATTAGCCTTCATTTACCTGAATTTGCCGTGGTTTCGCCTCTTCGCTTTTGGGAAGCGTCACCGTCAGGATGCCGTCTTTGTATTCGGCTTTCACGTTGTTCGCGGCTACGGCCGGCGGCAATGACACCGTCCGCTGGAATTTCCCGAAGAACCGCTCCGCGCGATAGACCTCCGTGCCTTCGCTCTTCGTATCGTGTTTGCGTTCGCCCGAAATAACCAGGTCGCCGTCATGCAGCGATACGTTGATGTCCTCCTTCTTCAGCCCGGGCAATTCGGCTTTGACCACGTAGTTGTCCTTCTCTTCGTAAACGTCAAACGCCGGCGCCCAACCCAGGAACTCCGAGGTGCGCGCAAGCGGCGATTCGAAAAAGCGATCAATCTCGTCACGCAAATCCGTCAGCCGGCCCAAGGTAGATACTCTAGTCAGTTTCATAATATGTGTCCTTTCGTTAAATTGTTTGGTTTAACTACGAGACACTTTAGCTTTGGACATGCCAAAACTAAAAATCGCAGAAAACTGCGATTTTATTAGGAAACTGCAATTAGCCATGGCACACAAGAATGTGCCATCGCGCAAGAATGACGCGCCACTTGCGCCAATGTGACTCTCTGCAAAAGTCCTGTAGCGGCGGTCTATGACCGCCGGGGGCTTTGGGGGCCGACTTTTGCAGAATTAATCAAACGCATGCCCTGCGCAGCAGAGCACGTTCTTGATCTTGTGACGGACCAATTCCTTCACCTTCAGCCGGGCAGGGCCCACGTATTTGCGAGGATCAAATTCCTTGGGATTCTCGAAAAATACTTTGCGGATGGCCGCCGTCATGGCCAGGCGCAAATCCGTGTCGATATTCACCTTGGTGCAACCCGTGCGGCGGGCGACCTCGATGTCCGCTTCCGGCACACCGGCGGTGTCCGTGCCGAGCTTGCCGCCGTACTTATTGATTTCTTCAGCGAGGTCTTTCGGTACGCTTGAGGCTCCGTGCAGCACCAGCGGATAATCGCCCAGGCCCGCGTCCATGAGCGCCTTCTTAATCAACTTAAGCCGCTCCAGGTCAAGATGCTGCGTGCCCTTAAATTTATACGCGCCGTGTGAATTACCGATGGCCACCGCCAGCGAATCGCAACCCGTTTCCTGCACAAATTGTACCGCTTCGTTCGGTTCCGTGTAATGGCCGCTCGTCGAATGCGCGCCGCCTTCTTCGCCCTCGTCGAACTGCGCGCCCACCAGGTGGCCCAGCTCCGATTCCACCACGCAATTATGCTTGTGCGCGTAATCCACCACCTTCTTGGTGATCTCTACGTTCTTTTCAAACGGCTCATGGCTGGCGTCGATCATCACGCTCGTAAACCCTTCATCGATGCATTCCTTGCAAAGTTCAAACGTATCCCCGTGGTCCAGGTGCACCGCGATGGGGATGGTGGAGAGGCTGACCGCCGCTTCGATGAGTTTTTTGAGATAAACCGGGTTCGCGTATTGGCGCGCCCCCTTGGAAATCTGGAGCATCACCGGCGCTTTTTCCTCTTCGCACGCCTCGATGATGGCCTGGAGCAATTCCATGTTGTTCACGTTGAACGCGCCGAGCGCATATTTTCCCTTCAACGCCTTCGCAAACAATTCCCTAGTATGAGTTAATGGCATAAAGGCCCGAATCATAGACGGCTTTTTAAAAAAGACAAAAGAAAATTGTCCACATTTTTGATGGGTTATGTCACGCGAAGGGGACGCGTCCCGGCGCGAAGAAGGCGAAGGTCTTTTACACGAATTACACGAATGAACGCGAATTAAGCATCGACGTTGCGGACCTTTGGACGATGATTCCCCCTCTACCAGCGGGAGAGGGCAGGGGTGAGGGAGAACTGTTTGTAATCCCAAACTCTCCTGTACCGCCACCTTTCTCTCTAAACCTAAATCAACGGTCGATTTCATTTTTTGGCCGGCATTGGCCGGTATGGGCTTTGTATTTGAG
>Ga0206816_1212_pt1 | contig 12893 bp, 14 predicted proteins | sample Alteio_BWOrgCont_88_FD_152866 | JGI IMG/M metagenome (GOLD analysis project Ga0206816, IMG submission 152866) | Enriched cells from forest soil in Barre Woods Harvard Forest LTER site, Petersham, Massachusetts, United States -... | ecosystem: Environmental > Terrestrial > Soil > Temperate forest >... | reverse complement strand
GGTGCGAATGTTAATGATTTAGATATTCCGCTCATTCAATCGTATGCTGACAAATTCCTTAAAGGTCTTACTGTCGAGAAATATTTACAGCAAATCGGTCTTGCAGAATATTCAGTCAGTGGTTTAAAATTGAGACAAGCGGCATTGTTACTTTTTGCAAAAGATATTCAAAAGTGGTATCCGAGAAGCCAGGTAAGAATTTTAAAAGTAGCCGGAACTTCTTTAGGTTCAGGCGATAAGTATAATGTGATAAGTGATGAATTTGTTCAGGGAAATATTTTTGAATTGATTATTAAGTCGTGGGAGGCTTTACGACCTTTCCTTGCTTTTAAAACTATTTTTAGTTCTGAATCAAAATTTGAACAACAATTTACCTATCCTGAAGAAGCATGCAGGGAAGCCTTGCTTAACGCTATCGCACATAGAGATTATGCAAATTATAATGGAATTGAAGTTTATATTTATGATGACAGGATGGAAATAAAAAGCCCTGGAGCATTACTTTCTACTTTGACAATACATGATTTGTTGACATTAGATAACAGGCATGAATCAAGGAATTCGAAAATCACTTATGTATTAAAGATTAATGAATTTATGAGAGAAATTGGTGAAGGAATGAAACGGATATTTACCGTGATGAGTGAGCGAGAACTCGATAAACCAAAGCTATATTCCAATACTTCCTGGTTCACTGTTACCCTTTTTAATAAATCTGTTTATTCTGAAAAGCAATTGGAATTCTTAAAAATGTTTGAAGAATATAAATTGACAAATAATCAAAAGAAAATTCTTATTCTTGGCATGAATGGGAATGAGCTTTCTCCGAATGAAATCCTTAAAGCAATGAATACCCAAGATGTTGAAATATTGACACGAGAAATGCTTAAACTTCGACAAAGTAATCTTGTAATTGAAACTAAAACAGCAGCTCAAGCAAGAAATATTGTGTCTAATTCTCATGGTAAGAAACAAAAAAAGGATATACCAAGATATAAGGTGTTAATTCCAAAGAAATAGCAGTTTTTAAATAGATTTTAATGCCCCTCCCGAATACCACCCAAAAAGTTAGCATCAATCTCTATGATATGATGGGGCAAAAACAATTGACAATTGACAATGGACAATTGAAAGCAATTGACAATGGACAATTGACAATTGACAATTGACAACAACACGAGCACCATGTCAATTATCAATTGTCAATTAACTTGGGTCGTTTGAGTCCAGGTATCTACTTCCTCGAGGTGCTCATGGATGGCGAGAAGCAGGTGAGAAAGGTGGTGAAGATCAATTAGGAATTAAAAATTAGGAATTAGGAAACATGTTTCTTTCCTAATTCCTAATTTTTAATTCCTAATTTATTCCATACTTTTGCTGCTCAAATTAAAGGAAAATTTATTAACAAAAATTTTAGAACAATGAGAAAAATTATTACAATGTTAGTTGCATTCGCCTTGATTGGCTTGAGTGCAAGGGGACAAATGCAAACAAATCACTGGTTCTTTGGAGGCGGTGCAGGGTTGGTTTTTAATGGTGGGCATCCAGTAGCTGATACAACCGGAGCACTTGGTGCGGAGGAAGGCTGTGCCGCTATAAGTGATTCAATTGGGCATCTGCTTTTTTATACCAATGGAGTTACGGTATGGAATAAAAACAATCAAATAATGTCAAATGGAGATAGTTTATGGGGAGATTTATTAAGTCTTTCCTCGACCCAGGCAGCAATCATAATTCCTCAACCTTCGAGTAATACTATCTATTATATTTTTACTGTAAGCGGACAGGCAGGTATTTGGGGAGGATTTGGAGGTATTGCTTATTCAGTTGTTGACATGAGTCTTCAAGGAGGTCTTGGTGCTGTAACGATTAAAAACGATAGTCTTTTAAGCAAATCTACCGAACAAATTTGTGCAGTTAAACATGCTAATGGAACTGATATTTGGGTAATGGGACAACAATGGGGAACGAATTCTAAATATGCTTGGTCAGTAACCAGCAGTGGCATTAATACTACTCCGGTTATCAGCAATATTGGGACAAGTCATAATGATTCAATAAATGATGATGGAGGTGCTCAAGGAACAATGAAATTTTCATCGGATGGTTCAAAACTTGCAAGTTCAATTTCACAGGATGGGATTATAGACATCTTTGATTTTGATAATTCATCAGGAGTGGTTTCTAATGTAATTACTTTGGATTCCAGTCTTGATGCTTATGGAGTGGAATTTTCACCTGATGGCAAAAAATTATATTCATCAGGATGGAATTCTCAATTATATCAATGGGATTTAACAACATGGAATCATCAAACAATAAATAATTCGCAAACTCTTATTCATCAAACACCCTTTTCGCCAACAATGCATATTATGTTACAACTTCAACTTGGAATGGATTGTAGAATTTATGTTGCTAAAGAAGAATCAGATACTCTCGGTGTGATTGAAGATCCAAATCAGCCTGGATTATTATGTAACTATAACGATACAGCATTAAGTTTAGCAGGAAGACAAAGTCAGTCTGGTTTACCAAGCTTTATATCAAGTTATTTCAATGTTTGTAATTCTGAAGGAATAAATTCTGTAAAAGTTCTATCTTTCCTTTCCCTCTACCCCAACCCCACCACCTCCCTCCTCACCCTCTCCCTCCCGAATACCAACCAAAAAGCAACAATAAATCTCTATGATATGCTTGGAGAAAAGGTGCTTCCCTCCTACTCGACTTCTTCAACACAATCTACCATTGACCTAAGCCACTTACCCCAAGGCATCTACTTCCTCGAAGTGCTCATGGATGGCGAGAAGCAGGTGAGGAAGGTGGTGAAGATCAATTAGGAATTAAAAATTAGGAATTAGGAAACATGTTCCTTTCCTAATTCCTAATTTTCAATTCCTAATTTATTCCCTACTTTTGCTGCTCAAATTAATGAAAAATTTATTAACAAAAATTTTAGAACGATGAGAAAAATTATTACAATTGTAATCCTGCTCGCCTTGATTGGCTTGAGCGTGAATGCCCAAAATCCACAACTATGGGGAATGACTTCTGCCGGAGGTACCGACAGTCTTGGTACTATCTTTAAAATCAGGGGCGACGGGACAGGCTTCCAAAGCCTGCAATCGCTCGACACCGCTACAGGGAATACTCCTGGCGGAACCTTGCTGCATGCCGTGAATGGGAAATTTTATGGCGTCACTTCTACAGGCGGTGCCATCCATAAAGGAACCATCTTAAGCCTCGATACCAGCAATGTTTTGACTGATGTTCACGATTTCACCGGCAATGCTGGCAACGACCCCGTTGGGAAGCTGATTCAGGCAAACAACGGCAATCTTTATGGAATGACTTATTATGACGATAGTATCGGTGCAGGAGTCATCTTTAAGTATAATCCTGACAATAATATATACACTAAGCTTGTTACTTTTAATGGAACCGGTAATGGACAAAGCCCGCGTGGCAGCCTGATGCAGGCTTCTAATGGTACCATTTATGGAATGTGCCAAGGCGGGGGTGCCAATCAGCTTGGAACCTTATTTAGCCTTGATACCACCACAAATACTGTCACCAATCTGCATAGTTTTTCAACCGCAACCGGATTCAATCCTTTTGGCGACCTTATCCAGGCAAGTAATGGGTTGCTGTATGGGACCTGTATCTATTTCGGGACAACCGGAGCGGGGACTCTTTTTAGTTTTAATACTGCTACGAATGTGTTCACAGATTTGATTCATTTCAATACCACGAATGGTCAAAATCCAGAAGGTAGTTTGATTCAGGCTGCCGATGGAAAGCTTTATGGTTTGACTTGGGGTGGAGGCGATAGTGCGAAGGGAGTATTGTTTAAATATGACATTAGCGCAAATACCATTACCGACTTAGCTGTCTTTTATGGCAGCAACGGAGCGTGGCCCACGGGTTCTCTTATCCAAGCCAGCGATAGCAACCTGTATGGAATGACCAGCATAGGAGGCACGAATAATCTCGGCACTGTCTTTAGATATAATATCACTGCCGATACACTTATTACCTTGCATAATTTTAATGGCACCGATGGCTCGATGCCCAAGGGGAGCCTTATAGAAGCATTGACCCCGGCTGTTACTCATGATGGGATTGAGGAAGTTGTTCAAGCCAATAACAATTTAACCATTTATCCCAACCCCGCCAGCTCTGTGCTAAATATTTCTCTTCCCAATAAAAACATAAAATCCTGCATCATAAATCTTTATGATATGCTTGGGCAATTGATAATTGACAATGGACAATTGAAAGCAATTGACAATGGACAATTGACAATTGACAACAACACGAGCACCATGTCAATTGTCAATTATCAATTGTCAATTAACTTGGGTCGTTTGAGTCCAGGCATCTATTTCCTTGAAGTAATTATGGATGGAGAAAAAAATGTGAGGAAGGTAGTGAAGCTCAATTAGAAATTACGAATTAGTACCATGTACTTTCCCTGATTCGTAATTGATTCTTTTTTCAATTATCAAAAACCAAAATCATTTCTACTTCGTATTTTGTAGTATTAATGATATTAGATAATTGAAATGAAAAAGTATTTATACCCCTTGTTAGTAGTGTTTTTTGGTGGCATGATTGCCTTGATAATCTTTAAGAATAAAGAAAAAGATGAGTTCCGCGTATTCCCGTTGAAAGAACGTTCCGCGGCAGTTTCAGGTTCAGGTGAATGGGTAAATGCAAAGGCTGCCATTGAAGGTCTTCTGGCGGCTTTGCGCAAGAATCCAGATGACAGGAAGGCTCAGTTGCAATTGGCGGAAGCCTATATTCAGGAAGCTCGTATCACGGGCGACCATGTCTATTATGATGAGGCGGCAATGGAATTACTGAATGATTTATTGCAGAAAGAACCTGATAATTTTGAGGCTCTGTCTTGCAAGGCGGCAGTGTATCTGTCGCAACATCATTTCACGGATGGTAAGGAAATCGCGATGCAGGCATTGAAATTGAATCCTCACAATGCCTATATATATGGACTGCTTGTGGATGCTAATGTGGAATTGGGCGATTATAAAGAAGCCGTGAAGATGTCTGATAAGATGGTTTCTATTCGTCCTGATTTAAAATCCTATTCCCGTATTTCTTATTTGCGGGAGATTCATGGTGATTATAAAGGTGCTATTGTAGCTATGAAAATGGCTGTTGCTTCCGGCATTCCGGGTCAGGAACAGACCGAATGGGCTAGAATATTCCTGGGGCATTTGTATGAGAATACAGGGGCTATTGATACTGCTGAATTGTGTTATCGGATAGCACTGGAAAACCGCGCAGGGTATGCTTATGCTTATGCAGGCTTAGGAAGAATCGAGAAGGCAAATCATAATTATAAAGATGCCATTAAAGATTTTGAAAAGGCTGAAAAGCTAACTTCAGATTATTCATTTGGTGATGAACTGACGGACTTATATCGCCTGGATAATCAGCCTGAAAAGGCTTATAAGAACGCTCAAGCCGTGATTGAGAAATTAAATGCCGATTCAAATTCTGACGAGCGTAACAGTAAAACAGGGCACTACTCGGATAGGGAATTGGCGTATGCATATCTCAAGGTTTATAAATATGATATGGCTCTGAAACACGCGCTGATAGAGTACAATCGTCGCCCAGATAATATTGATGTGAATGAAACTTTGGCTTGGGTTTATTATAAACTTGGGAAATATATTGATGCCGATAAATACATCAATGTAGCTATGAAAACGAATTCCCAGAACCCGAATCTGCTATATCGTGCAGGCTTGATTAAGATGAAATCAGGTTTCAGGAAGGATGGCATTGCCTTGATGGAAAAGGCTTTGGATATTAATCCTTTCCTGTCTCCAGAATTGAAATCAGAAGGAATTCAGTTTCTTGCATCTAAATAAAATGAGCAAAATAAAAGCCACTCAGCAGGTTATCTTATACAGCATACTTTGCACGTTGTATCTAATACCCTCTCCCCTATTCGCCCATGTGATTCCCTATGATTTATCGAAGCTGTCGAAAGTTGATGTAGCATGGATTTATCTGAAATTAGGCTACACCCACATCATTCCCTATGGCTTCGATCACATACTTTTTGTGCTTGGAATATTCTTTCTCAACCCCAAATTAAAACCCGTCATCTGGCAGGCAACAGCCTTTACGGTGGCACATTCCATAACATTAGGGCTGGCAATGTATGGTGTCATTAAACCAATAAGTTCTATTGTAGAACCCATCATTGCGCTCTCCATAGTTTTTGTGGCGGTAGAAAACATGATCACTTCCGAATTAAAACCCTGGAGGATATTGATAGTATTCTGTTTCGGGCTGATACATGGGATGGGTTTTGCGAGCGCACTGAATTCATTGGGTTTGCCTCCCGGAGATTTCTTTAGTTCCTTAATATCCTTCAATGTCGGCGTAGAATTAGGGCAATTAACCATCATTCTTCTTGCCTTCTTTCTGGTCGGGAAATGGTTTGGAGACAGGGAATGGTACCGAAGAAGAATCGTATATCCGGTATCAGGAATCATCGGAGCGATTGCTTTGTATTGGACCATTGAAAGGATTTTCTTCGTGGCATGACAAGCAATTAATTGCCAAATTCCCTTATTGTTATCTTGTATTTATAATCTTTTTTCTAATTTTGCATCTGTGAATAGCAGACTTAGACATTGTGCAATTGAGGGAAACTCCGAAAAAGTAAAAGGAGGTAATCAAAACCATAACTTCAATATTTTCGTAAGTATTGAAGCTGGAACAGTTGAAGAAACGGGAAGATGCCGTTGTTGTGGAGGAATGAAAATGAAGGAACGGCATTAAAATATTTGAAAAGTAATAGAATGAATACCATAAAAGAATTTATTGAATCAGGGATATTAGAACTTTATGTTTTAGGCGATGCCTCTCCTGAAGAAATTGCAGAAGTTGAAAAGCTTGCATTATCTCATCCTGCAATTCAAAATGAAATTGACCAAATCAGCAAAACTCTTGAGGTTTATGCCGAAGCTAATGCCATAGAAGCTCCGCCATTGGTAAAGTCTTTTCTCCTGGCAACCATTGACTATTCCGAAAGGATTAAAAATGGAGAGCCTGTTTCGACTCCTCCCCCATTGAATAAAAATTCCAGAATCGAAGATTATACCCCTTGGCTGAATAGAGCAGATATGGTTTTGCCTCCTGATGCTGAGGAAATATTTGCCAGGATAATCGGTTATTCCCCTCAAGTTATTTCTGCTGTTCTTTGGCTTAAAGAAGGTACTCCTGATGAGATTCATGAACATGAATATGAGCGGTTTTTTATTATTGAAGGCACTTGCAATATCACTGTTGGCGAGGATGTACATCAACTTGTTCCGGGTGATTATTTTGAAATTCCTCTATATCTTACTCATAGCGTAAAGGTTACTTCTTCGATTCCCTGCAAAGTGATTTTGAATCGGGTTGCTGCCTGATTTTTAATCATATATCCCTAAAATGAAAAGCAGCTAACCAATGATAAAAAATACTTAAAAAAATCGTTCTACCATCAAAGAAAATCGTTCTCGCACCTTCGAAAATCGTATTAGCACCCAAGAAAATCACCGTCGCACCATAGAAAATCACCGTCGCACCATAGAAAATCATACTCACACCTTTGAAAATTGTTCTAACACTCAAGCAAATCAAATCTCTCTCCATTCACGCCATCAAATCAATCTGACTTGAGGTTTGCACTATTATATAATTATACAATAATGTTATATAATTCCTACCTGTTGTGGATATGGGTTTACCAAGATTCTATGCAACGATGGCTGATGTAATTCCATAATTTGATACTAATATTTTGTCTTTCTATACTTATAAACTTGGAATATGAACATATAAATCCGGAATATGTTCTTATGTTTAAGTTTTATGTTCTTATATTTAGGTTTTATAAGTTTATATTCGAGTTTTATCTTCTTATTTTTGGGATTTATAAGTTCATATTTTAGTTTTATCTTCTTATATTTCTCAAAAGTCTTCTTATTTTTTGGAAAAATAAGAAGCTTTTTTGGAAAAATAAAGACATCTTGTCAAGCATTCTTTCTCTGATTAATTTCACCGTGGTAGCTTTTGGGAATTGCCCTCTAAGAATCCTAAGGATATTATATTGCTGAATCGTAAGACCATGTTTATGGAATAATTCATTGTGAACATTGATGATCCATTTGCCGGTAAAAATCAGATTCACCGATGCTTTGTGATAATCATTACGGAATGGTTTGACCTGCTTAATTTCTTTCTCAAGGCTTCGAACTGCATTAGTTGTTATCATAAATCTTTGATTGTTTTTTATCCAAACAACCGATGAAAAATTGGGTCTATAATAATGCAACAAAAATGACTAAAGACACATTAGAATATGATATTAATCACGATTCAGAAAACTGCCTTTAAAAAAATATTTCTCAACAAAAATTTCTTTTTCATTCAAAATTCATAGCATCGGTTGTAATTTTGTACCATGAAATTAAAAAAGAACACGGAAGGAAATTCACAAGAGTTGGAAATGTTATCACAATTTTATTGTAGTTTTGAAACCTCATCCCGAATGGTCGGGACTAACAAAATAAATAATTAAAATGAAAAAGTTATTATACATTTCAGCGTTAATCTTAACATGGAGTTTCACTGGCAAAGCCCAGACTACTCCTGCAACTCCGGCTCCTGATGCCGATGCACCTACCGTAATTTATGAAACAGATGTTCATGATTTCGGTACTATCAAACAGGGTGATAATGGTACTTATGAATTCAAATTTACCAACACCGGCACCACTCCTGTTATTATTTCTAATGCCAAAGGATCTTGCGGATGCACCGTCCCGGATTGGCCAAAAGAACCAATAAAACCTGGTCAGACAAGTGCTATCAAAGCTACTTATGACACCAAAAGAATTGGTGCATTTACGAAGACCGTTACTGTATCTTCAAATGCCAAAGAAGCTACAAAGGTTCTTACCATCAAAGGTGTTGTAGAAGGTGAAAATCCTAATGCCAACATGCCTTTTAAGAAAGTTGATGAAGGTGTTCCTATGGAAAGATAATATTCTTGACAATAAAATAAAGTAATTAAATTAAAAAAAGTAAAAATGAAAAAAGTAATTTTAGCATTCGGTATGTTTGCCTTAATAGGTTTAACATCAATGGCGCAACAATCAGGTGGCGCAGCAATCAAACCTTCTCCTACTCCTGCTCAAGCAGCTAGTAAAGATGATTCCGCAAACTTCAAATTTGAAGTTGAAGAAGTGAACTTTGGGACCATCACACAAGGTGATACTGTTCACAGAGTATTTAATTTTACCAACACTGGTGCGACTCCTTTGATTATCACGGAAGCACACGGCTCATGCGGTTGTACACAACCACAGTATTCAAAAGAGCCGATCAAGAAAGGTGAAAAAGCAAAGATTGAAGTTACCTTCAATTCAACCGGTAAAATGGGTATTCAGGACAAGACCATCACCATTTCTTCCAATGCAAAAGGCGGACAACATGTTCTTCATTTGAAAGGAACTGTTGAGGCTCCAAAGACAAAGGAAACCCCTGCTGCCACTCCTGCCGCTAAGTAATTTATCTTCCTGAAATCCGCTACTATGACGGATTCTCAAATGATGAAAATCTTAAGAAGCAATCTCATTACGGGGTTGCTTCTTTTTTTTATTAATAATTGTTTTGGTCAGAATGATTCAATAAATCAAAAATACATTGATCCCAATGCTCCTGTTATTAGTTTTGAAACCGAATTCCATGATTTCGGAATCATTAAAAAGGGAGAAGTCATTATCTATAATTTCAAATTCACAAACACCGGAAATCAACCATTAATAATATCTAATGTTACTACCGGATGCGATTGCACAACCCCTGAATGGTCAAATAAACCAATTAATAAAGGAGAATCTTCGCAAATAAAAATTACTTATAAATCCGAAGAAGAAGGTGGTGATCAGGCAAAAGAGATTTCTGTTTATTCAAATACAAACACACCATTAAAAGTTTTAAGATTTACTGGTTACGTGGATTATTCCAACAAGTAAATAGGGATATTGTTGATATAAGCAAGTTTTCTTTTTACACATTAATCATTTATTTATAAGAATCCTTTTTATATTTTTGCCGCCTATGATAAATTTATCCACCTTAATAATTATCCCGCTCCTCACTGCCCTCGCGATTTTGTTCTTCAAGAACCCAAAGCAAGTGCGAGTAGTGGCTTGTGCAGGAGCGTCCCTCCAATTAATCCTTTCCCTGCTCCTCCTCTTCGCCTACACCAACGAAAGAAGTGCCGGCAATACCGCCCAGATGCTCTTCACCGAACGCTATTCCTGGTATTCTGCCTTCAATATCGAATACTATCTGGGTGTTGATGGCATCTCCATTGCGATGATTTTATTGACATCCTTTGTTGTCCTCACAGGCATTCTTTTCTCCTGGAATGTGGTGGATAAAGCCAAGGAATTCTTCTTCCTCTTAGTCTTCTTGAGTGTCGGTGCTTATGGCTTCTTCCTCTCCTTAGATTTATTTTTGATGTTCTTCTTCTTAGAACTCGCAGTCATCCCGAAGTTCCTGTTGATAGGCATTTGGGGCAGCGGCAAGAAAGAATATTCAGCAATGAAATTAGTCCTCATGCTCATGGGCGGCTCGGCGTTAGTGCTGATAGCTTTACTCGGCATCTACTTCACCACTCCCAATCCTGATGGCAAACATATCTACGATTTATTAAGTATCTCCAAACAACATATCCCCATGAATATGCAGATGATTTTCTTCCCGCTTGCCTTTCTTGGCTTCGGAGTTTTCACTGCCATCTTTCCATTCCATACATGGGCACCTGATGGTCACTCCTCTGCTCCTACTGCGGCTTCCATGTTCTTGGCAGGTATCTCCATGAAGCTCGGAGGATACGGATGTTTGCGAGTTGCCACCTATTTAATGCCGGAAGCTGCACAAGAATATTCTCATGTAATAATAGTCCTATCCACCATCGCAATAATCTATGGAGCCTTCGCCACCATGATGCAGAAAGATTTGAAATATATCAACGCCTATTCATCCGTCAGTCATTGCGGATTTGTCTTGTTGGGAATAGGAATGCTCACCAGAGTTTCCATCAATGGAGCCGTCCTGCAAATGGTCTCCCATGGCGTAATGACAGCCCTTTTCTTCGCCGCCATCGGAATGATTTATGAAAGATCGCACACCAGAATGGTAGCTGATTTAGGAGGTTTATTAAAGACCATCCCTTTCATTTCGGCAGTCATATTTATTGCAGGATTATGTTCCTTAGGCTTGCCGGGATTAAGCGGATTCGTTGCCGAGATGACCGTCTTCATTGGCTCCTGGCAGAACCCCGACACCTTCCGAAGGATAGCCACCACCTTAGGATGTATGTCCCTCGTAGTAACGGCGGTCTATGTCTTGAGAGCCTTAGGCAAGTCAGTAATGGGACCCATAACCAACGAACATTACCTCCATCTTAAAGATGCAACATGGAATGAGAAGTTAGCATCAGCCATCCTCATCATAGCCATCCTCTCAATCGGTTGCGCCCCATTCTGGTTGAATAATCTCATCTCAATGGACACCCACACCATCATCAATAACATTCACAGAGTAGCCATCGGACAATAGATAAGCAACAAACTTTCCGTAGCTTCTATTATCATAATAATCATCCTCCTTTTATTGCACCACCCCTGCGGGGAATGGTATCATAAAAGGAGGAAAGAAAAAACTGCATTCCAGCAGGTTTATTCCAAAATCTTTTCGATTTGAATTTTTAGTTCAGGAATATCTTCTTGAATTGTATCCCAAACAATCGCATCATCAATTCCAAAATAATCGTGAGCCATGATGTTCCTGAATCCATACATTTCATGCCATTTAATTTCTACATGTTTTTCTTTGAATTCATCACTTAGTTTACTGGTCATCTCACCGATAACAATAAAGTTCATGATGGTGGCATCAAAATGCAGACGATCTTTATTAAACTCCTCAACACTCTTGAAATCTTTTGTGAAATCAATAATATTATTGATTGATTCCAGAATATTGATACAAAGCAAATCGTCCTTACTATACATAGATTGCGTCCTTTAAAATATAAGATTTAAAGACAGGCTTGATAGCTCCTTCACGACAAAGATCAACCTCCTTTTTGAGTTCCGATTTCAGATATTCATGTAGCGCAAATTTCTTGCTATATAAACCTTTTGCATCCTTTTCAAATTCAAAAATAAAATCTATATCGCTCTTTTCAGTTTGTTCTTCACGAGCATAAGAACCAAAGATTCCTATTTTAGTAAGGCTGTACTTAGACAATAACAAGTCTTTATTTGCCCGCAGAAATTCTAAAATTTCTTCTCTTTTATACATATCAATTTTTATTATGGCGCAAAGATAGGAATACTTTCGGGCTTAATAATCAGCAGTCTCCTTTTATTGCACCACCCCTTGCGGGGAATGGTATCATAAAAGGAGGAAAGAAAAACTTCCCTAAATGTAAATACTACGACATTCCTGCAAGGTTCAATCCAGAGAGATTAAACTGAATTAATCTAATGAATTTGTAGGTATGTTAATTTGATTATTTTCAATTCCATTGATTTTGGCAAGAACTTTCTTTGATGAAGTGCCACCAAATTTAATGATTAAATAATGATCATCACTAGAATTGGTATCAATTTCCCAATCGGTTTCGGCAAGTTCTTTAAAAGTGATGCCTAAAGATTCAGCTACTTTTTTACTAAGTTCTTCTGCTTGGTGTTCTTCTAATTCTCTTTTCATAATACTTGATTTTTTTAATTATTTTTTCTTTTTTCTTCGATTTCCTGTTTTTCTTTTAGGGTAAATTCTTGTCC
>Ga0206816_1207_pt1 | contig 13010 bp, 8 predicted proteins | sample Alteio_BWOrgCont_88_FD_152866 | JGI IMG/M metagenome (GOLD analysis project Ga0206816, IMG submission 152866) | Enriched cells from forest soil in Barre Woods Harvard Forest LTER site, Petersham, Massachusetts, United States -... | ecosystem: Environmental > Terrestrial > Soil > Temperate forest > O... | reverse complement strand
CGACAGACCGAAGCTACCTCCGAGCCAATGAAGCCGGCCCCGATGATCAGCACGCGTTTCGGGCCAGCAGCCAGGGCCTCCTGCAGGCGAGCCGCATCGGCGCTCGTGCGCAGGGTAAAGACACCGTCGAGCGCGGCTTCCGCAGGATTGGGCCATTGGCGCGAGCGCACCCCGGTGGCGATTAGCAATCGGTCGAAGCCGACTTCATCGCCGTTGGCCAGACGTACCACCTTGGCCGCCCGATCGAGGCCCACGGCCGCCACGCCAAGCCGCCATTCGGCGTCGATGGCGCGCATGCGGGGTAGTTTGGTGTGACTGGCCCAACCGGCCAACACCTGCTTGGAGAGCGGCGGGCGATCGTACGGCTCGTCTGGCTCATCGCCGATCATCGTCAGGTGTCCGGTGAACCCTTCCGCTCGCAACGCTTCGGCAGCGCGAAGCCCGGCCAGCGAAGCGCCGACGATGACGATCCGGCCGCTCGTCTTAAAGGCCTCGAGGGTCCTGGGAGTCTCGGAAGCCAAGCCGCTCATGGAGCGCCCTTAGTTTCGTCCAGCTGGTCGACGAGGATGGCTTGAACCGGGCAGGACGCCGCGGCACGCAGCACGCGCAGGCGATGAACATCGTCGGGATTGGGGTCGTACTGCAGCGCCTCGTCGCCCTTCAATCGAAGGACGCCCGGCGCCAAGGGAACGCATTGCGCGTAGCCGAGGCACCGATTCAAATCAACTACGATCCGCATGTCCGAGTCCCTCCGCGGGCCACGTGCGTGCCATATATTGTGGCGCAAGAGGCCGACCAGTACTGACAGACGGTTAAAATGAGAGCGCTGGTCAGGTTCGGTAAAAAGTGTGCGACCCCGCCGCCCCCTAGGACCTACACTTGCGCGCTCCAAGATCGTAGGGCCACACATACCGCTTTCTCATCACCGCTGCCAGCGCTAAATGAAGCGGCGACAGGGATCCACGGATTGCTCTTGTTAGCGCTGCCACGAGACAGTGGTCTGCGATTGCTGCCCAGTTCTATCTATAATAGGCACCGGTTTAAATCCGTGGATGCAGTAACGGGGAGACCTACACCGATGGTCACCACGTCGAAACGCCGAGTTAGCCCGGCAGACGACTCGCCGATGTGGCGCAAGTGGGGGCCCTATTTGAGCGACCGTCAATGGGGAACCGTGCGTGAAGATTACAGCGAGCACGGCGCTGCCTGGGCATACTTCCCGCACGATCATGCCCGCAGTCGCGCCTATCGCTGGGGCGAGGACGGCATCGGCGGTATCTCCGACGATCAACAACGTCTTTGCTTTGCGCTGGCCCTTTGGAATGGGGTCGATCCCATTCTCAAAGAGCGGTATTTTGGGCTAACCAATAATGAGGGCAACCACGGCGAAGATGTGAAAGAGTATTATTTCTACCTCGACAATACTCCGACTCATTCTTTCATGAAAATGCTTTATAAATATCCCCAACGAGCTTATCCGTACGACGATCTTTTGACGGAAAATCGGCGCCGGTCGCGAACCGAGCCGGAATACGAGCTTCTGGACACCGGAATTTTCCGCGACAACCGGTACTTTGATATCGTCATCGAATACGCCAAGTGTACTCCCGAGGACATCCTGATCGAGATTACCGCCTTCAATCACGGCGACGACACCGCAGTCCTACACCTCTTGCCGACTCTCTGGTTCCGCAACACCTGGTCTTGGGGTGATAGTTCAGCGCGACCCGCTATTCGGCGACGAGGCGAGGCCATCGTCGCATCTCATCCCGAGCTCGGCGAGCGGCTGCTTGTCTGTGACCGGATCGTTCCACTGCTATTCACCGAAAACGAAACAAATAATCAGCGGTTATTTGGCGTCCCAAATCTCAGCCCGTACGTGAAGGACGCTTTCAACGAATATGTTGTTCACGGGCGGGCCGAGGTCGTCAACCCGGACGGGGCCGGCACCAAGGCGGCGGCGCACTGTCTGCTGGCAGTCGAACCGGGAAAGAGCCAGGCGATCCGATTGCGTCTCACCGATGCTCTAACCGACGCTCGCGATGCTCTTCTCGGCACATCCTTCACAAACATCATGGCCGATCGCCGTTCGGGCGCGAACGACTTCTATGCAAGGTTGTTGCCTCCCGGTCTGGATGAGGACGGCCGCCTGATTATGCGCCAGGCACTAGCCGGCCTGCTCTGGTCGAAGCAGTTTTACTACTTCGATGTGCAGACTTGGTTACGGGAACACGGTGTCGATCCTCTTAGTCGCAGGTCCGACAGTATACGGAATTTGTCGTGGTCGCATATGTGGAACAGCGACGTGATCTCCATGCCCGACAAATGGGAATACCCATGGTATGCCGCATGGGATCTCGCTTTTCACGCCATACCGCTGGCGCTGGTCGACGCGAGCTTCGCTAAATCACAACTGGAGCTAATGCTTGACGAGTACTATATTCACCCAAATGGACAAATCCCTGCTTACGAATGGAACTTCAGTGACGTCAATCCACCCGTGCATGCTTGGGCGAGTCTATTCGTCTATGAGATCGACAAACAGCATCAGGGCCGCGGCGACGTGCGCTTCCTCCGCGAGTCATTCAACAAGTTATTGATGAATTTTACCTGGTGGGTGAATCGGAAAGATCCTGCAGGACAAAACGTATTTGAGGGCGGCTTTCTCGGTCTTGACAATATCGGGGTCTTTGACCGAAGCGCCCCGTTGCCAATGGCAGGCAGCCTAGAGCAAGCGGACGGCACTGCCTGGATGGCATTATTTAGCCAAAGCATGCTGCAGATCGTGCTCGAGCTGGAGGTTCGTGAGCCGGGCTATGAGGGTCTGGCGGTCCAGTTCGCACAGCATTTTTGCCGCATCGCGCTGGCCATCGAACACGAGGGATTGTGGGACGAAGAGGACGGGTTCTTTTACGACCTGCTGCGGCTGCCAGACGGATCGGTGACGCTCCTTAAAACTCGCTCGCTCGTCGGGCTTTTGCCCATTTGTGCAACGACGGTGATTGAGCGAGAACTGCTCGATCGCATTCCTAGGTTGACGGAACGGTTAGTGAGATTTTTTCGGCGCTTTCCGTCACTCGCTACGGCCATCTCATCACTCGATCGCCCGGGCGTTCGCGGGCGCCATCTGCTCGCGATTGTCAATGAGGAGAAGCTTCGACGCGTGCTTTCCCGGATGCTCGACCCCGCCGAGTTTTTTAGCGACTATGGCATACGGTCACTGTCCCGCTCTCATCGAGATCACCCCTACAGGTTTTACGCCGCCGGCATAGCACTTACTGTGGAGTATGAGCCCGCCGAGTCGCGGTCGGGTGCATTTGGGGGAAATTCGAATTGGCGCGGGCCGATCTGGATGCCCATCAACATACTTTTGATACGCGCCTTGCGGCAATTTTATCTTTTCTACGGTAACACGTTTACTGTCGAATGCCCAACAGGTTCCGGGATATGGATGAACCTCTATCAAGTGAGCGAGGAGATTGCACGGCGCCTCATCAGCATCTTCCGGCGGGGGCCTGATGGACGTCGAGCAGTCTTCGGTGGAGCAGAAATATTTCAGACCGACCCGCATTGGCGGGACAATCTTTTGTTCTACGAATATTTTCATGGCGACGATGGCGCCGGTATCGGGGCATCGCATCAGACGGGGTGGACGGGCCTAGTTGCTGCGGTGATGCCTGTGTATGCTAATGTCACTGCTAAGCAATTCCTCGAAGAGGGCGAGCAAGCGATAGCCCCAGCTTTCCACGGTACTCGCGATCAACGCTGATGGCGGACAGGCCGCGGGACGGACCTGCCGATTCCTCAACTGAGATTAGGTCGGAGCTCCATTCACAGGCTGGTTGAGAACGCATATGCGAGCCGTTTGACAGATGCGTGCATGCTGGCAGAAGTGAGGCTCCGGCTCGCGATGACGTGCCACTCTCCTCCATGTTGAGTGGATTAAGCCATGCCCATTGAAAGGCGCGAACGATGAGTAATCCCCACTCCGACGCCCTTGTCTTCTTCGGTGCCACGGGCGATCTGGCCTTCAAGAAAATCTTCCCATCGCTGCACGCTATGGCCAAGCGTGGACACCTCGGCGTGCCGGTCATCGGCGTGGCCAAAGCCAACTACACTCTCGACCAGCTCAAGGAGCGCGCCCGCGCGAGCGTTGAGCAACATGGAGGACTCGACCCGGCGGCTTTCGAGAAGCTGTGCGGCTTGTTGCGCTATGTCGACGGCGACTACAGCGACCCAGCAACTTTTCAATCCATCCGACAGCAGCTGGGTTCCGCGCGGCAGCCGGCGCACTATCTCGCCATTCCGTCTGCAGCGTTTGAACTGGTCGTCGAAAAACTGGCCGAGTCGGGCTGTGCCGACAATGCCCGCGTTATCATCGAGAAGCCCTTCGGCCACGATCTCGCGTCGGCGCAAGAACTCAATCGGCTTTTGCTCGGGACCTTTGATGAGAGGGCGATCTTCCGTGTCGATCATTATCTGGGAAAGACACCGGTTTATAACATGGTCTCTTTCCGCTTCTTGAACGCGTTCCTTGAACCGATATGGAATCGCACTCATGTCGAAAGCGTACAGATCACGATGGCGGAGGCATTCGGCGTCCAGGGCCGCGGCGCATTCTACGATCAGACTGGCACCATTCGGGACGTGATCCAGAACCATCTCTTCCAGGTTCTCGCCAACTTGGCGATGGAACCGCCGGTCGGGACCGACAGCGAGGCGGTCCGGGATGAAAAGGTCAAAGTTCTCAAATCTACCCAGCCGCTCACGGAGGCAGACCTGGTGCGGGGGCAGTTCCGCGGCTACCGCAACGAGGCGGGAGTGCAGGCCGACTCTCAAGTCGAGACCTTTGCGGCTTTGAAGCTCGAGATTGATTCCTGGCGTTGGAAAGGGGTTCCGTTTTACGTCCGCGCTGGGAAGTGTCTTCCCGTCACGTGCACAGAAATCGTCGTCCGGTTACGGCAACTCCCAACGATGTATCATGGCTTCGATCCCAAGCGAAATTATCTCCGGTTCCGGATCAGCCCCGACATCGCAATTGCGTTCGGTGTCAATATCATGGGGACTGGGGATCAGACGCTTAGCGAATCCGTGGAAATCATGGCAAGCCGCCACCCCGGCGCCGACGAACAGGATGCCTACGAACGCGTGCTGGGCGATGCGATGGATGGTGATGCCACCCTTTTCGCCCGGCAAGACTATGTCGACGAGGCTTGGCGCATCGTCGATCCTGTGCTGAAGAACGCGGCCCCCGTTCATGAATACGAGCCAAATACGTGGGGACCGAGCGGAGTCGACCAGGCCATCCTACCTCCTGGCGGCTGGGCCAACCCAATGATGGCGGGCGCGCAAGAAAGATCCGGATCAGCGTAACCTGATGTAACCCTGGGTCTGTCCGCCAGCGGCTATTACGCGTGGCGCTCACGGCCGGAAAGCCAGCATGCGTGCAACAATAGGGCGCTGCTGGAGGAGATCCACCAGATCCACGCCGAGAGCGCCGGCACCTACGGCTCGCCTCGGGTTCATGCCGCGCTGCTCGGTGCGCGAGGTGGCTGCCGGTCGCGCTGGCGTTCGCCTTCGTTTTGTCGACCGGCCAAGGTGCGCAGGCCCAAGTATCCATGGATGAGGCGCAAAACCCGGTCGCCTCGTCAACGGAGGCTTTAGCCGCCGCCGCGCAGAACCCGGTCGCGGCGAGTACAGTCTACCGTTTCAAAACAACACGTACTTCGGGGTCGGCCCAATCAAGACAAGACGTACGATGTCCTGAACTCTGCCTTATTTATAAAACCTGTCCTGCTTACCATCGACACTCAGCTGGAGAGTGAGGTACTATCTTCCTGAAATCACGTTGATTTTCAGGACAGAAAGCGATGCCTCGCAACCGCGTCCAGCACCAGAAGGGCCTCTCAGATGATGCGTTCGAGCAGCGCTATCCCGACGAGGAGGCTTGCCGGAAGGCGTGGTTCGCCTGGCGTTGGCCTGAGGGCTTCAAGTGTCCGCGGTGCGCCGCTACACAGTATTCCGAGATCCGGGACCGTCAATTGCTTCAGTGCCGAGTCTGCCGCTACCAGACATCGCTGATCGCCGGCACCGTTCTCCAAGGCACGAAGCTGCCGATGCGGGTGTGGTTTCGTGCCATGCACCTGCTGGCCCAGGGCAAGAAGGGCATGTCCAACGTAGAACTCGGCCGCAGGCTTGGCATCTCAACCAACGCCGCGTGGCGGGTTCAGCACAAGCTGATGCAGGCGATGATTGAGCGCGACCGCCGCTACAAGCTCGGCGCCGCTGGGCCGCGCCTTGAGATCGATGACGCCTATATTGGCGGCCAGCGCTCCGGTGAAGGCTCCGGACGCGGTCGGCGCGGCCACACGCCTTTCATTATGGCAGTTGAGACTTCCGCCGACGGACGGCCGCTCTACACGCGCCTCCAAGTGGTGCGGGGTTTCCAGGCCGGCGAAACCAAGCGGCTATGCGCCAGCGTCGAGCCCGGAACCACAATCGTCAGCGATGGCGGCCAGTGGTTTCGCTGCATTGCCGAGCAACCGGGTCTTGTCCACGAACGCCACGTCACCGGGTATGGCCGAGGCGCCGCGCGTCACCCCGCTTTCCGTTGGGTGAACACCATGCTGGCCAATATCAAGAACAGCCTCCTGGCGACACACCGTGTGGTCGGCGCGAAACATTTGCCGCGCTACCTCGGCGCCTTCGCTTGGCGCTTCAATCGTCGCTATGTCCTGAAAACCATCCACGAGCGTCTTGCTGTTGCCGCGACGGCAACCCCACCCATGCCCTACCGCCTCCTCAAAATGGCTGAGGCTCGATGGTAAGCAGGAAACCTGTTATGGAACTACATCCGCTGATTGACCATAACTCGATCGCTCTTCCAAGTGTACTTTCCTTGGGGTGAATTGAAGATGATTATACAACGAGATGCTCAAGGAATCATGTGCAGGCGGCGGAGCGCTCCAATAATTGCCTGGACGGCAAAACCCGCTTGCAGCGCCGAAAGCACCCAGCCAATGGTCTGCAGTATCGGAACGCCCACGAGGCGCATAATGGGTCCCGCCAAAACCATAGCGACGAAATTCAACGCCATAACCTCGAGCAACACCCCGATTAGCTGGATTCTATAGTCGTCGTCGCCAAGCGCGGCGTCGGCGTAAAACAGGATTGCAACCACCCCCACCGGTGTGATGATCGTCGGAATCGCAATCGGCGAGAGTACCGGCTTTCCGAGCCACGTGGTATTGAGCGGCAACGAAGAAGGATCGGTGTTGCCCTTGACCCCGGCTTCGTCATGTCCGCCTTTTGCCACAGGTGTTTCTAACAGATTGAAGTCGCCGATTATCCTGATTGATGTGAGCAAAAGCAAAATGCCTCCGGCGATAGCGATCGCATCCACTGAAACGCGCCATTTGTCCATAAGCATGCTGACAACAATAGCGACGAATAGTGTGATGGCAGTCGCAACCACAGTACTCTTGAGCGCCAACAGCCAGATAGTGCGCTGCTCTTGATCATGGGTCATCAGAAAGAATGGCGGCACGATCTTCACTGGACCAAGCGTTACGAGGAAGATCGTGAACGCAGCAGCGAGGTTTTTCATTCTTACCTCCCCGGGAATGAGCGGACCGCTGGGACGACCCTGCGCTAGTACGCCTGCTTTCGATCTCGACGGCAAAGTCGAAAGGACAAAAGGTGGCAAATGATCGCCCGATCATCGGGGAGCCGCCGGATTGCTGGGGCAGGAGCATGTTGCTGGTCCTGGCGATTTCGATTCCTGCCGTACTCGTGAGCGCGCAACCGGCGATGGCACAGTATGCGCGCGCCTATTCAAATCTCCCGGAGAACACCAGTATTATCGCACTGATTTATACAAACACGCAGTCTGACTGGTACACTGACGACGATATTCCGACCGGCCTGAAGGCCCGTACCAACGCTGTGCTTGTCAGTTACAACCACTGCTTCGCAGGATTTACGGGCAATATCGCTTGTACCGGCTTTAATCTGCCCTATAATGCGATATATGGTTACAATCACACATTAAATCAAGTAACGCATAATGAAGATGGCATCGGCGATCCATCTTTAACGGTCGACTACAACCTCTTTGGTGCAAAGGCAATGTCAAAAGAGGAGTTTGCGCGCACCCCTGTCGAGACGTTTGGAGGATTGCACGCCGCGTTCACTGTACCATTGGGTTCTTACGACGCCAGCCGAGTCAATAACATCGGGAGCAATCGGTACGCGGTAAAGATCACCTTCAACTTAGCCATTCCATGGAATGACGGCGCCAACTGGTTCGAAATAAATCCCTTCGTCCGCGTGTTCAGCAACAATAACCGATATCTGGGCAACAATAAATTGAGCCAAGATCCGATATGGGGGTTTAACACATTCTTAAGCCACAATCTGTCGGCAGATCTCTATATCCAAGCGGGAGCGATATTGACCGCAGGCGGCCAAGCCGACGTTAACGGCATACCGGCTGGTGTCGTTCAGAACAATTGGCAAGGGGTTGTCGGGTTGGGAACAAAGGCATGGAAGGGCGCATCAATCGTTGGTACATATTCCGAGACTATTTATCGGGCATCCAACAATTCGCATAATCGTTCGTTTCTGTTGCTGGTCCAGCAGGCGTTTTGAAGCAGGGACCGCCGATTTCGTTCATGGGGAGGAAGGGGCACGACGGCAGGGTCGAGCCGTCTGCACGGAACCGCAGCTCCCAGCGGTGAGAGAAATCAAGAGCCGCCGTCTCAGGTTTCTACATAAGGCCCATTCTGGAAAGCCGTGCGCGGGTTGGCATGCATCAATCTTTAAAATTCGCTCGGTCACGCGCCCGTGACGGCGCAAGCTATCTAACAACCGACGCTATGCCCTCAGGTTGGCCCTCGTGTCGTAAGGACATGCCGGACTGTCCCGTCAGTGCTGCGCTCTAACGGGCCGATGCAGGCCCTCGAAATTCTCATCCGTAATGCCTTTCACCGCGAGCTCGCGGCCGTTTACGGCGCCACATGGTACGATAATCCGCATGTAGCTCTGACGCCGTTGGTTGGGACCCACGCCGCAACCAAACCCACTCCGGTCGATTGCTTACGGCGAGCGAACGGCGAGGTCGAATGAAAAACCCGACCTTGTGCGGCGAGAACCGGTCGCCCCCCCGTGTCCGCATCGAGGACTGAGTTGGGTGGAAAGCCGACCTCGGAAATACCCCAGGAGGCGTGATCCTCTTGGCCGACGGTTTGCGCTATTGGTCTTTGACTGTTACCACGACCACGCGATTGGCCCGGAGACGGGCGCCTTGCTGTGTCTGCACCTGCTGGTTATCCTCACCGGAAAATTGCGCCGGGAGGCGTGGCGGATAGACGCCGACTGACATCAGGTAGTCGCGAACGCCGCGGGCACGCGTTTCCGAAAGATTGAGATTCTCGGCTTGTTTGCCGACCGCGTCGGTACGGCCGACTATGTCGAAATTGACAAACTGGCACTTCCAGGTCCTGAGCATCTGGTCCAGCTTCGCGCGGTTCGCCAAATTCAGCTGATCTTTGTTGAACCCATACTCCAGCACTAAAACGCGCGGCGCATTCACTGGCGGAACCGGCATCTTCACCGTCATCCCCGATCCGGAGAAACCGATGTTGAGACCCGCCGTCTGCGACGTGAGATTGATCGTCACATTGTTGGCTTTGTTTTTCATCGAGATTCCACCGGCACCGGCAATCACCGTCGCCTGACCCTCCGTGGCGCCGTAGTCGCCGGGAAAATCCTCGAGCCTTGTCAGATTCCTGACGGGGCCCGTCGCGGATACCTTGGAGACGCCGACCTGGACGCCGGCGCCGAACCCGGAAACCCGGAACGTATAGCTGCAATTCGTCCCCAGATTCGGCAGTTTCAGCCGGCCGGCACCGGACTGCCCGCCGATGCCGATCATGGCGGAAGTCGTCTCGATCTGGGCAAAAGGTTCGTAGGCGTTCTGAGCGGCCGCCGGCAGGGCTGTCGCCGCCGAAAGGACAAACGCCACGGCTACTGGCATGTATTTTTCTGGTATGCAATTTGCCGAATTGATCACCGTAGCCTCCGTCCTGGTGGCGATAATGCCGACCTGCCGATCAACCCTAAGCTGACATTCTCCGGATTCCGAGTCTCTGGACCTGATCCTCCGTTTCTGGCAGCCTCGGGGCAACAAAATCCAGCGCCTGGAAGAGCGTCGGCAATCGCTCGGCCAGTCCTGTCGTATCCGCTGTGATCTTCTGCCTCCGGCAGTCGAGCAATTCGGCCAGGACACCGGGGCACCATGTGGAGAGCTGAACTGGCTCGCTATCCAGTTTCGGCAGATTTTGAACGATGCTTTGAGGCAGTGCCGCGCGGGTCCGTCGCGGGGACGGGCGAGCGTGGCGGATGGCAATTCCCCGAAAACCGCTTTGTATTCGCCCCCGAAGCCGACCTTGCCGGCGTGATGGGGGGCGGCGAGGTCGGATGGTGAGCGACCATTTCCGGCTCATCTCCATCTGCCGAAGTCACCCATACGAGCCGTCTGGCGGTTGCGTGTCCTACTCAACGATGCCTCCAGCGAGCGATCCCCATCTCGGGTCAGGCGCCATCGGCACGAGCGCTCGAGAGCGCAACTTAGGGCGTCGTAGTCATCGAGGTTCCGGAAATTAAGCGCAATCGACGAAGATGGCGCCCAGGAGGCAAGATGCGGAGAACATCCGCGTGGGTCAGCTTCATGCTTTATGCCGCTGGGCTGCTGACTACGATCGCCGATGCTGCACAGGTTGAGCACATAGTCTTTCTGTCGACGCAACTGCGCCCGATCGAGGAGGCGCAGAAGATGCGCAACGTAATTCTCAAGAATTTTCCACGCGAGGTCGACTACATCACAGAGGAGCCACAGCAGTTTTCGGTGCGCATCAATGCAGAACTGCAGGGCGCTACGCACACGATTGATCTCGTCGGCGCACTGCACGGCGAGCTGCAGCCGCTCGGACCGATCGGCGCGTTGCTCCCCCTCGATAAAGTCGTCGGCCGGCTAACCGGTCGCGGCATTCCGAACCCGCTAATGATGCTCGGCAAAGTCGGCACTGCGCACCAGCTTTACGTCCCTTGGATGCAGGCGAGCTACATAATGGTCGCCAACAAAGCGGCGCTGCCCTATCTGCCGCCTGGGGTGGACATCAACGCGCTCAGCTACGACCAGCTTGCTGCCTGGGCCGAGACCATCCGGAAGAAGACCGGCAAACCCCTGCTTGGCTTTCCGGCAGGGCCGCAAGGACTGATACACCGGTTTTTCGAGGGTTTCCTCTACCCCTCCTACACCGGCGGCGTCTTAGTTCCGTTTCGCTCGGAGGCGGCCGAAGCTATGTGGATGCAGTTCGCGTCGTTATGGAAGAGCGTCAATCCGGCTTCTACCAGTTACACGTTCATGCAGCAGCCCTTGCTTTCTGGTGACGTATGGATCGCCTTCGACCATGTCGCCCGGGTGCTCGGCGCGCTGCGCCAGAAGCCCGACGAATTCGTAGCGTTTCCGGTCCCCGCCGGGCCCAAGGGACGGGGTTACGTGCCGGCGCTGGTTGGCCTCGCGGTGCCGAAAGGAGCGCCCGACATGAGTGGTGCGATGGCACTCATCGACTATCTAACCGAGCCCGAAACTCAGATCGTTACCGCCCGCAGCACAGGCTTTTTCCCCGTGATGAAAACGCCTTTGCCGCCGGATCTCGAACCTGGCCTGGAGCTGGCAGCGGCGGCGATCGAAAAGATGCAGTCGGAAAAGGATGCGCTGCCGACGTTGCTCCCGATCGGGCTCGGGCCGCGCAGCGCCGAGTTCGACGAGCTCTTTAGGGACACATTCCGGCTTATCGCGCTGCGTGGCCAAGAGCCCCACGCGGTCCTCGACCTCGAGGCTGAGAAGCTCAACCGGTTAATGACCGAGACCGACGCACCGTGCTGGCAACCCGATCCTCCCAGTATTGGCGCGTGCCAGGCGCAGTAACCGGGAGGCTCTCGCAGTTCTACCCCTTTTTCTTCCCACCTGCGGCCGGGTGAGCGGACGAGATCAGATGGTCACGTTCAAAATCGCGATTACGGCCGCCGTCATGGCCTTCGTCACGGCTCTTGCCGCAGGCCTCATATTCATTCAGCTCGCGACCTTTCATGTGGCGGCAAGAGCGGCGGCGTCTGCTGCCATGGACGCTGCAAGCGGCAACACCCTCAGCCGCCTCGAGGCCGACCTGGCGGAGCTGAACACTGTGATTCGGGTGCTCTCGGCGAGTCGCCTTCTCTCCGATTCGGACGAAAGGAGCGAAGCCGACGGCGCCATCGCGCTGTTCAAGGCTGCGCTCCATGAACTGCCGCAGGCAGATAGCCTCTATGTCGGCTACGACAACGGTTACTGGTTGCAAGTCCGACGCCTCGATGTTCTCGACGAGAGGGAGCGTGACCTTCTAGGGGCTCCTCCGAAAGCCGTCTACGACGTCAATGTGGTCAGTCCGGCGACCGGCGGCGCATTACCGATGCGGCGGGTCTTTGAAGACGCGCAGGGGAACAAGATCAAGCAGGTCGATCTGCCTGACTACGGCTACGATGCGCGCAAACGGGCCTGGTATCGCGACACGACTCAAACAGACCGGCCCCTCGTTTCGTCACCATATACCTCATTCAGCATCGGCACTCCGATGATCACCCTGAGCGCACCTCTGCATGGGCACGTGCATGGTGTGGTCGCCGCCGACCTCAAGCTCGACAACTTCAGCAATTTGGTCTACGCGCAGCGGCCCGGAGAGCATGGAACTGCGATAATCTTCGACTCATTCGGCGTGCTCATCGCGCATCCCGAGTTTGCCCGCTTCGTCGAATACGCGAGGACGCATCCCTCCCACCCACAACTTCCCGAGATAGGTGAGATCCGCAGCGGGCTGGTCGGCGCTGTAATGCAGAAATGGGACGGCGGTGACCACTACGAAGGAATAATCCGCGGCGAGGAAGGACGAGATTACCTTTTTCGCCTGCGG
>Ga0206816_1188_pt2 | contig 13060 bp, 16 predicted proteins | sample Alteio_BWOrgCont_88_FD_152866 | JGI IMG/M metagenome (GOLD analysis project Ga0206816, IMG submission 152866) | Enriched cells from forest soil in Barre Woods Harvard Forest LTER site, Petersham, Massachusetts, United States -... | ecosystem: Environmental > Terrestrial > Soil > Temperate forest >... | reverse complement strand
ATGCGTTCATCGACGAGGCGTATCCGGATTACATCTACGGGTTCCTGCAAACGGTGCAGAACGAGATGCGGGCCTATTACGCGCCGTTCCCCGGGCTGGGAAAGAAAATCGAGTGGAAGGTGCTTTGCAAACCGTCGGACAACCTGGTGCGGGGGATCACGTTTGCGGGGGATTATGTCTATGCGGTTACGCATACGGGCGCGCCGAAATACAAGGTGGTGCGGACGAGCGTGAAAAAGCCCGACTGGAAGCACGCAGTGACGGTGATTCCCGAGCAGGGGGACACGATCCAGTCGATGACGAAGAGCAAGCATTACCTGCTGATCGTTTATTCCAACGGCGTCCTGGGGCGGCTGGTGAAATACGATCTCGCGACGGGGAAGGCGTCCGAGGTGAAACTGCCGATGTCGGGCACGGTGGGCGTGAGCGCGCCGGATTGGAAATCGGACCGGTGCATCGTGGAAATCACGTCGTGGACTTCGCCGCGGGTGGTTTATGATTACGACGCGGGGAAGGAGACGTTTGCGAAGAGCAGTTTCAACACGGCGATCGAGTATCCGCAGTTCGCTGATCTCGTGTCGGAGGAAGTGCAGGCGCGCGGGAAGGATGACGTGATGATTCCGCTCTCGATCATCCACAAGAAAGGGATGGCGCTGGACGGATCGCACTGCTGCATCATGGAAGGGTACGGCGCGTACGGCTACAGCATCGAGCCGTGGTTCAGCATCATGAATCTTTCGCTGGCGGAGCGGGGCGTGGTGGTGGCTTTCGCGCACGTGCGGGGTGGCGGCGAGCTGGGCGAGTCGTGGTACAAGGCGGGCTGGAAGACGACGAAGCCGAACACGTGGAATGATTTCATCGCGTGCGGGGAGTATTTGGTGAAAAAGGGATACACCAAGCCGGAAAAACTCGCGGGCACGGGGACGAGCGCGGGGGGAATCCTCATCAGCCGCGCGATCACGGAGCGGCCGGATTTATTCGCGGCGGCGGTGTGCAATGTGGGGTGCGCGAACGCGATGCGGATGGAGTTTTCGGCGAACGGGCCGACGAACACGCCGGAATTCGGGACGGTAAAGGACCCTGCGGAATGCAAGGCGCTGTATGAAATGGACGGGGTGCAGCACGTGAAGAAGGGGGTGAAATATCCCGCGGTGCTGGGCGTGTGCGGGTGGAACGATCCGCGCGTGGCGGATTGGGAGCCGGGCAAGTTCGTGGCGGCGTTGGAGGCGGCGAGCACGTCGGGCAAGCCGGTGTTGCTGAAGGTGAATTATGACAACGGGCATTTTACCGAGGAGAAAATCGTGACGTTCAAGAATTTCGCGGGGATGGATGCGTTCATGCTGTGGCAGACGGGACATCCGGATTTCCAACCCGCTAAATAAAGTTTTAAGCTTTAAGTTTTAAGAAGGCTGCTGCGCGGCGCGCTGGTTGAAAAAGCGGGGTTGAAGTTTTTTTCGGTGCTGATAGGGTGGGAAATCATGTTTGACCGTTTTACCAGCCGACTTACGACGCTCCGGGAAGTTCCCGGGGCCAATTTCGTATCGTAAATCGGCTGTACTGCTCCCGGTGGAAGCGGTCCGCGCCGCTCAAGAACCAATCCACTTTCCACCAAGGAGAATTTTAACATGATTTCACAACCGAATACAAAATACCGCCCCTTCCCGCCGGTGCATCTGCCCGACCGGAAGTGGCCAAGCCGCACCCTGACGAAACCGCCGATCTGGTGCAGCGTGGATTTGCGCGATGGCAACCAGGCGCTGGCGGTGCCGATGAATGTGTCGCAGAAGCTGGAGCTCTTTGACGCGCTGGTGAAGTGCGGCTTCAAGGAGATCGAGGTCGGTTTTCCGGCGGCATCGAACACGGAATTCGAATTCATGCGGCAGCTCATCGAGGGAAACCGGATTCCCGCGGATGTGACGATCCAGGTGCTGGTGCAGGCGCGGGAGGATTTGATCGAGCGCACGGTGCAATCGCTGGCGGGCGCGAAGCGGGCGATCATTCATTTGTATAACAGCACGTCGCCGGCGCAGAGGCGGATCGTGTTCGGGCTGGAGAAGCCGGAGATCGTGGAGATCGCGCGGCGCGGCACGCAATGGATCAAGGACCGCGTGCCGCGGCTGAAGGGGACGGACGTGGTGTTCCAGTATTCGCCGGAGAGTTTCTCGGCGACGGAGGTGGAGTTTTCGCTGGAAATCTGCCAGGCGGTGATGGACGTGTGGCAGCCGACGCCGCAAAAGAAAATGATTTTGAACCTGCCGGACACCGTGGAGGTGGCGATGCCAAACGTTTACGCGGACCAGATCGAATGGTTCTGCCGGAATTTGAAGAACCGCGAGTCGGCGATCATCAGCCTGCACACGCATAACGACCGCGGGACCGGCGTCGCGGCGACCGAGCTGGGCTTGCTGGCCGGCGCGGAGCGCGTGGAGGGGACGCTTTTCGGAAACGGCGAGCGGACGGGGAATCTCGACATCGTGATCGTGGCACTGAATTTATACATGCACGGAATTCATCCGGGCTTGGATTTCACGGATTTAAACGGCTACGTGGAGGTTTACGAGCGCTGCACGGGGATGGAAATCCCGGCGCGGCAGCCGTATGCGGGCGAGCTGGTTTTCACGGCGTTCAGCGGGTCGCACCAGGACGCGATTCGCAAGGGACTGTCGGCTTGGAAGGCGGCGGGCGAGGAGCAGGGGAAGGCGGCTTGGGACATCCCGTATCTGACCATCGACCCGAACGATCTGGGGCGCGAATACCGCGAGGTGATCCGCGTGAACAGCCAGTCTGGCAAAGGCGGCGTGGCGTATTTGCTCGAGAGCGAGTTCGGCATCGAAATGCCGAAGGAAATGCAGCGCGAGTTCGGGCCGCTGGCGAACGACGAGGTGGACCGGCTGGGGCGCGAGGTGACGGCCGCGGAGTTGCGCGGGATTTTTGCGCGCGAATACCTGGACCGCACGGAGCCTTGGAAACTGATTCATTTCCATGCGGACGGCGTGGACGGCGTATTCGACTGCCGTGCGTCGGCGATTTGCGACGGGAAGGAAGTCAAGCTGTCCGGGTCGGGCAACGGACCGATCGCGGCGTTCGTGCATGCGTTGAAGGAGCATGGGGTGGTGTTTGAGGTGACGAACTTCATGCAGCATGCGCTGAGTTCCGGGAGCGAGGCGAGCGCGATCGCTTACGTCCAGGTGAAATTCCCCGACGGGAGCAGGCGCTGGGGTGCCGGGATTGACACGAACATCGAGCTGGCACCGATCAAGGCGGTGCTGAGCGCGGTGAACCGGGCGAAGAGATAACCGGCCATGAAAGCGAAAATCACGACGTTTCTCGTGCTGCTGGTGCTGGGGGGCGCGGCGGTGCGGGGGGACGACAAACCGGCGGTGGCGAAGGCGCGGGCGAAATTCGAGAAGGCTGACACGGAGTTGAACAGTATTTACAAGGCACTGGCCGCGCAGCTTGACAAGGCGGGCGCGGCGAAGCTGCGCGAGGACGAGCGGGCGTGGATCCAGTACCGCGACGACATGTCGGAAAGCGCGCCGTCGTTCATGGGGAATGGGACGGTGGACGAACCGAAGAGCATGGCGGATTACTGGGAGGCGATGACGACATTCACGCGGGACCGCATCGAGTTCCTGCGCGTGTACACGGGAAAGGACGTGCCGCAGGGAATCACGGGCGAATATAGCGACTGTTACGGGGCGAGCCTGAAACTCGAGGAGACGAAGAAAGGAGTGCTGTTCGACCTGGTGGCGGTGCGGGGGCATTCCGCGAGCAACGGGGAGCTAAGTGGCGTGCTGCAGCCGAAGGACGGGAAGGCGTATTTCAAGCAACAGCGCGATCCTGGCGACGGGGAAAAGCCGTGCGAGCTGGTTTTCACGTTTATCGAGGGGCATATCGTGAAGATCGAGCAGAAAACGCCAGACCCGGACGCGGGGAACGGCGTTTATTACGACGGGGAGTATTACAAAACGCGAAAGCTCGCGGGGCATATCAAGGCGGAGTAGTTGTTTTGTCGCGTCTTTTACGGCGCTTGCGGCTCAAGGTATTATCAATCTCAGTCCGACAGGAGGATTTTCTTCCTGAAAAACGGCTATTTTCGTTTTACCGTCAATTTGGTAGGAAATTACCATCATTTTAATTCTGCCGGCCGCGGGATCCCCGCCCAGCTCACGATAGGGTTGTTGCCACGAAATACGGAGACCATTATCCTTCACCGAATTCTGAAGAATATCAGTTACATCCTGCCATGAATTGTCAGCCCCGCAAAATGCCCGCAGAATTTGAAGTCCCGTTTGATTGGACGCGGCTTTTCCGGCGTTGTTTTGCATAGCCTGCATAAGCTGGTTAAGCGTGCCGCCTATAAGGACCGGCTTGGGAGCGCCAGTATCCGCATGAATGGGCCGTACGATAAATCCAGTAATGACCAGGATGAGGACAGCGCCCGCGAGGAGGAGGCGCGACGATTTGTTTTGGTATTGGTTGATCATATTTATTCTCCTTTTTAGGTTGTGAATGGATTCTCCAATGGCCAGAGCCCCGAAAGGCGGGGCGCCTGCGTTGGCTTCCCGAATGGCGCACAGGAGCGCTTCGCCGTAGGAAATACCGGACGATGCTTTCATCCAGGTCATGGCAATTTCATCCGCCGCTTCCTCCCGGAAGTTAGCCCACGCATTGAAAGCAACGTGTGCGAGGGGATTAAACCAATGAACTGCACGAGCCAGGGTAAAGAGCCAATTAAACGGAATATCGAATGAGCGAAAGTGTGCCAGTTCATGAAACAGAACAGCCCGCAACTGATGGCGGGGCATGGACGAAAGCAAGTTCCCGGGCAGCAGTATGCGGGGGCGCAACCAGCCCAGTATTGCAGGGGCAAAAACGTGGTCTGATATAACCAATCCAATCGGGGCAGTAATCCCGGCTTCCCGTTTGCAATCTTCCAGCAAAGCGAGAAGTTCCGAATCAGTGGATAATCTTTCCCGACTCCATCGAACAAGTGCGGTCCTCGTCTGGATAATGATAACGAGGGCATAAACCGTCGCGCCTGCAAGCCAAAACCACAGCCAGATTTCACTCCGGCTCAAACCGATTTTTCCAGCGGCGACCTGCATGGCGGCGCCAGCATGAACAATCGGCCCCCATGTGCCGCCCTCGTGCGCAATGGGGGCGGCCACAACCGGAGGGAGAATGGAAAGGGGGACCGATATCAGAAAAGTGAGAGGGATCGCCATCCACCACCAACCGCGACCCATCGTACGCATCCGGCAAGCAAGCACGCGATCAAGAACCCAGACCAGCAGAAACACCAGCGAACCATGAAGGGAAAGTTCCAGGATGAAGTTCATTTCGCTTTTTTCCTTTCCCGTAGAATCTTCTCCAAGGAGTCCAATTCCTTCCCGGTCAGGCGCCGGGTGCGCACAAAATGAGAAATCATGGGTGAGAGTGCACCGTCAAAAACCCGATGCAAAAGGGAATCCGCTTCCGCACCCCGGCATTCTTCCTCGGTAAAAGCCGGGGAATAAAGATACGACTTGCCGGCCTTCTCAAAACGTAACACGCCCTTGCTGATAAGCCTGTTGAGCAACGTCTTGACCGTTGCCGGTTCCCACCTGGTCGTGGCGGAAAGCGACTGGATAATCTCATTCGCCAGGCAGGGCGATTTTTTCCAGACGACTTTCATCACTTCCCATTCAGCTTCGGAAATACGGGGTGCGGATTTCATTTACAAATGTAATCGCACAAACGTTTACAGCTGTAAACAATAAAATTAAAAACATTTCGTCCCCCTGCCGGGACGACTTCGAATCGGGACGCCATCCTCCATTGACGTACTTTGACTATCACGCCAAAGGGTTGTAGGGGATAGGTGCGTGAGAAAGGGAATTTACGGCACACTTGTTTTGTTGGCGGCGCTGGTCATCTGGGGATGCGCGTCGCATGAGAATGAGACGACGACGAAATTCACGGCGGAGACTTTGCACCAAAGCGCGGCGCCGGCGGAGGTGAATTTGCGGCAGTTGATCGTCCCCGCGGGGCGGTACGGGCGACACATCGAGTTTCCGCTGGAGGCGACTTACATTACGATCCACAGCACCGATAATCCCAATGCGACGGCGCTACAGCACGCGAAGGGGATGGCGGTGGGAGCGTTCCGCGCGCGGACAAAATGGAACCGCACGGGGTATTTGACGTGGCATTTTACGGTGGACGACGTGCAGGCGATCCAGTCGCTGCCGCTCGACATCCAGGGGGAGCACGCGGACCACGACGGGCCTGGGAACCGGACAAGCATCGGGATCGAGATTTGCGAGTTCCGCAATCCGGAGCGGCAGGCGCGGGCGATTGACCGCGCGGCGCGGCTCACGGCGTGGCTGATGCACGAGAAGGGAATCCCGCTGGACCACGTGGTGCCGCATTGGTACTGGCCGCAATGGCATTTCCACGGCTACCAGAAAAATTGCCCGCGCATTTTGCTCGAGAACGGGAAACCGGGGCCGAAATGGGAGGCGTTCATCAAAAAAATCGGGGATTACTACAACGGCTGAGGATTCGTGGCGATTGCGTGTTCACCGGACTGAAGTCCGGTGTTAATGGGAGATTTGATTTGATCCGTTGCCGTTGAACAGCGCCTTCACCGAGTCGCGGGAGAGGGTGATGAGGGTGAAAACGCCGAGCGCCGTGCCAAAGGGAATGAACAGGCACTCGACGCACGCGATGACGAAGGCGAAGGTGTAATTTTTCCGCAGCGCGATGAAACGCCCGGTGACGATCATGGATACCGCCACGGATTGGCCGACCAGGAAAAACACGCCACCCAGTACCACGAAGAGCCAGCCAAACGCCTCGGGAAACAGATCCCCGTGCGGACGGCCCTGCTGGATCATCTGGTTGAAGCGTCCCGTGACGATCATAAGACCGACGGTGAGGTGAATCAGCGGGAGGCAGGCAAACAAGACGCCGAGCCCGCCGACCACGTAGTGGAAGATGGAAATCAGTTTCAGGTTTTCCTCGTCGGGGTCAACCATACGATATTAAACAATCATTTTACGACCCGGCGATGTCGTCCACGGCATGCTGCTTCAGGTCCTCGAGATCCACGAATTCGAGCGCGGAGATGTGGCACGCGGCGAGGATCACGGGGGGCGCCATGCCGGCGTCGAGAGCGTCTTTCCAGCGGCTCACGCAGAGGCACCAGCGGTCGCCCGGCACGAGGCCCGGGAATTCCCACTCGGGCACCGGCGTGGAGAGATCGTTGCCCTGCTTGCGGGAAAACTCCAGGAATTCCTCCGTGGCCTCGATGCACACGGTGTGCAATCCGGTGTCGCCCGGGCCGGTCCTGCAAAAGCCGTCACGGTAGTAACCTGTGAGCGGGTCCTGGCAGCAGCATTGCAACTCACCTCCGAGCACATTGGATTGCATAGGAGGTTTTAATAGACGATTCGCGGGGAAAGCACACTCATTTTTCACACCAGTTTCCGGCAGAGATTCAGGCCGTCGGCCACCGGGATGAGCACGGATTGCACGCGGGGGTCGCGGGCGAGCTTGCGGTTCAATGCGGTGATCGTACGGGTTTCAAGCGTCTGCGTTTCGGCGGGCTGGAGCACCTCGCCGTGGCGCAGCATGTTGTCGAAGACCATCACGCCGCCCGGTCGCAAGAGGGGCAGGAGCGCCTCGTAATACAAATCGTAGCCGTCCTTGTTGGCGTCGATGAACACGAAATCGAGCGGGGTGGCGGGTTTGAACGCGCGGAGCAGTTGCGCGGCGTCGCCGAGGCGCAATTCGATTTTGCTTTCCACGCCCGCGAGTTTCCAATGTTTTTGCGCGATGGAAGTCCATTCGCCGCTCTGGTCGAAGCAGATGAGCCTGCCGTCCGGGGGCAGCCCGCGCGCGATGGCGAGGGAACTCGCGCCGGTGAAAGTCCCCACCTCCACGGCATGCCACGCGCCAATGGCGGCGACGAGAAACGTGAGGAGACTGCATTGCTCCGGGCTTACGGACATGATGTTTATGTCGTCACCGAGTGATGCGGTGTCGGAGCGAAGTGCGTCCATTTGCGGGTCATTCGCACCCGAGCGCTGCTGCAGGAGGTAATCGTATAACTCGTCGGTGACCGGGGTGTATTTGCGCATTGGGCAAAGCATGACCAAAGGAATGTGAGCGTCAACAGCCAGAGTGGGATATGGGGCCAATGGGACCAATAGGATGAATGGGGCGAAGTTTACTCAATGGCTTCTTCGGACCGCAATGTCATCGGGTGTTTTCCCCGAAAGCTTTCGGGGAAAACTGCACCCGAGCCGGGTGCGCTACCCGGAATACCGTGCTCACGATGGTTTTTAATTTCTCAAAATCACATCGATTGCGCGGGCGAGGCTTGTGGCGGGATCGCCGGGAGGCGAGATGAAATCGGCGGCAGCTTTCGCGGCGGGGGTGCCGTCGGCCATGGCCACGCCGCAGCCGGCCCATTGGAGGATCGGAATGTCGTTGTCGCCGTCGCCGAATGCGATGACCTCGCCGGGGGCGATGCCGTATTCGGTCGCGATGGCGGCGACGCCGGAGGCCTTGCTTACGCCGAGATCGATGAACTCGAGATATTCCGGATATGTCACCACGGTTTCGAGACGGCCTTGGTAGCGGGCGCGGATATTGGCGAGGCGGCTGGCGATTTTTTCCGCGCTGTGGATCCAGATCATTTTCAGCGGCTCCTCGTTATTCAAATCCGCGAGCGTTCCCTCGATGAGCGGGTCGCCGCCGCGGGCGTGATAGAGGTCGGTGAAATGGTTTTTTTCGGAAATATAAATGCCGTCGCTCTGGTAATAGACGATGGTCATCCCTTCGGCCAGGCCGTCGCGCACCGCCTCGGCGGCGAGCGGGGCGGGGATCGGGTGGCGGTGGATCACGCGGCCGGTCTTTTCGTCCTTCACGAGCGCGCCCTGGCAGGAGACGAGCGGCTCATCGAGCCCGAGAGCGTGATGAAAGCGAAGCATGTTTTCGTGGCGGCGGCCCGATGCGAGCGCCACGCGGACGCCGCGGTCGCGGAGACGGGCCACGGCGGCGGAGTTTTCCGCGCTCATTTTGGAATCGGGGCCGAGGAGCGTGCCATCGATGTCGATGGCGGCGAGGCGAAAGGGGAAGGGATGGGGCGCGGTGGAAGTCAAAACAGTCGCCCAACGTAACGCCGCGCGGGGTGGATGTAAATGGGGTGGAGGTATGCTATGAGACCAATAGGACCAATGGGGCAAATGGGATGAATGCGGCGCGGTTTTGATTGTTCGCCAGGAAGACTTTGTTAGACTTTGCGCACGGCGGATGTGCCGCCCTCATATTACCATGAGATTCCTTTCCTCCTCCCGCAAACTTCCATTCGCCCTCGCGATTGCCATTGTTTCCGTGTTTTCGCTCTGCCAGGCGGCCGACGAGGCGTATACGGGCACGCCGTACGGCGGCAAGCCGCAGGAAATTCCCGGCATCATCCACGCGCAGAATTACGATGTCGCGCCGAACAACGCGAACGGCGTCGCGTACAACCGCAAGGGGACGCCGAAACCCGGACCGGCGCGCACCACGGGGGATTGCATCGGCTTCGGGAAATTCGACGGCAGCCACGTCTCCGCCACGGGCGAGAAGGTGAAACCCGAGGGATATTACGTCGGCTGGACCGATCCCGGCGACTGGTGGAAATACACGGTGAAAGTGAACGAGGCGGGCACGTACAATTTCGGCGGCCATCTCGCCGCTGGGAACGCCGCTGGGGCGAAAATCTCGGTGACATTCACGCCGCTGAATCCGCCCGGCGCGGCGATTGCCACGGGCGTGATCAATGTCCCCACCTCGGTGGGATTGGTGCCGGGCGTGGAGACGTACCACGTATGGCAGACGCTGGACAAGCTGGCGCAGGTGAAGCTCACGCCCGGTCTTTACGTGATGACGGTGAAGATCGAGGCCACGGGCGGGATGAACCTCGACTATTACACGCTGGCCAAGCAGCAATAGCCGCGCCATTTCACGTTACACTTCGGTTAAATTATTCCGCTGCAAGAGACTGCTGGACAGCGCGTTATTTCTTCTCCACCCTGCCGCAAATCATGAAAGCAAAATTCCTCCCACTCGCATTTGTCACCCTCCTTTCCACCGCGGCGTTCGCGCAGGATTACGCGATCAAGCTCCACCGCCCGGAAAAGGCAGGCAACGAATACAAACTCTCCGTCACGGCAAAACAATCGCAGGCGATGGATATGGCGGTGAACGGGGTTTCGCAAAAGAACCAAAAGAAGGAGATCGAGGCGCAGTTCGACGGCACGGAAAAGATTCTCGAGGTGGACGCCAAGGGCAAGGAGACGAAAGTGACGCTCACCGTGGAAAAATTCACCGTGACCACGGATGGCGCGTCCTCCGAGGCGTTGCCGAAGGGCGCGGTGGTGACCGCCAGCATGGGGGCTGACAAAAAGCCGGCCTATGAAGTGGATGGCAAAGCGGTGGACCCCTCGGCCGCGCAGGCACTCAGCCTGGTGGTGGAACTCAGCAAGGGCGGACCGACGGATGACGAGCTTTTCGGGACGACGGACCGCAAAAAGAAGGGCGAAAGCTGGACTCCCGACCCGGCAATGATCCAGAAGTCGCTGACGGAAACCGCCGATGGCGCTGTGGTGGGCGATGTAAACGCCAAATTCACGTTCGACGACGTGACGGGCGACGCCATGACCGTCAACGGGCATGTCACCGGCAGTGTGAAGCCTCCGCTTCCTCCCAGCTTTACCGTGGATCAATCCAGCATGGACGTGACGCTCAAGGGGATATTTCCAGTGGATGTGAACAAGATTCCCCCGGCGGAATCCGACGAAAGCATGACCTTTTCGTTCACTGCGCATACCGACGCCCCCTCGGGTGAGAAAGTGGTGATGAAAATGACGATGTCGCAATCCGCGACCCGCAAAGTCACGGCTCCCAAATAGCGCCGCCGACGGCACGCGCGCGCCTATAAATGCAGTTCCGGGTACTGCCAGTCGGCAAACCCGCCGTCGCATTTGAGCGTGGGGCAGTGGAAATGGTATTGCATGTCGTCGTCCTCGAAGACCTTGATCTGGCGGCCGATAAAGAGGTGCTCGCATTTTGCGCAGAAGCGCAGTTCATCGAGCGACCACCATTGCTTGAAGGGATCATGCCGCTGGAAGAGTTTCAACTTCCGGCCATTGGTAAGGGGGAGAAAGCTCATACCGCTCCACCCAAGAATGCCCCACGGGAGAGAGCAGTTCAAACCCAAAGCGAGGATTTCGAATCACCTGCCCCGCAGGAAATGCAACAGGAACATCACGACGGCGACCACCAGCACGAGATGAATGAGTCCCCCGGCGATGTGGAATGCAAATCCGAGGAGCCACAAGACGATCAATAGGATTCCAATTAGAGCGAGCATAAATTCATTTTCCTTTCTTGGCTGACTTTTCTCAATGGCCCGCGCCGATCGAGCCGCCCGAACTTCCGCTTGGCGCAATGGAGCCGCCGGATGAAGGGCCTTCATCCATCGCGCAACCGGCAAACGCAATCGTCGCGGCGACCAGCAGGAGCAAAATAAAACAGTTTTTCATAAGGTGGTTAGTTACTTCACGGTGAAGTTCGCGTCCGGCCCCGGCTGGCCGTTGATGACGAGCTGGACTTTGTATTTGCCGGGAGCAAATCCATCGACGCCCGCATTCAGGTGAAACTCGATGTTGGTGTCATGGTAACCCTTGTCGGCCACGACTTCCCCGGAGACCTGCACCGGGGTGCCGTCGCGGGTCCAACTCGCGGCGATGCGCGTGCCAGGCGCGACCTGTTTCGCCTCAGCGACGACGTAGATGGTCTTTTGCGTGGGTGAGAAGGTATCCGCAAGGGCGGTGGGGGAATTGGTCGAGTCCACGTTCGCCGCAGTGACGACTTTCCCGAACGTCACCGAGGAATCCGCAGTCGTGGTGGTGTGGTGGCATGCGGTGAAAACGAGAAGCGGGATGATCAAGCCGAGGGACAATTTATGCAGCAGATCGAGCTGATACAGTTCCTGCTTCCCCGGCTTTGATTTTTCTTTTTTCATAAATAACTTACACGGTGTTGCCTGCCTGCAATGACGGCGACGTCAGTTGCATCCCTTCAGCAGAAAGATGATCGCGAGCACCGGGATGGGAACTCCCAGCAGCCAGAGCAGGAGGTAGGAACCGCCGCCGCCATTTTCCGAGTTTCTGTCTTCAGTGTTGCGTATCTTCATAAATATAACGCCCTTCGAGGATGGATCGCAGCGGACTGCGGCGATGGATGCCTGCGCCGGAGGTTTCATTTGCGCGGGGCCGCGGAAACTGCCGGGGAATCCCGATTTGTTTAAACAACAGTTTATTCAGCGGGGCGCGTCGAAGGAGCGCAGCCTGCCCCTGTCGAAATGATAGCAGCCCGACTTGTAGATGAGCGTGAGGCGGTTTGCATCCTGTGAGGTGAGGTCGTCGGGCAATCCCTGCGCGGCGACGAACGCGATTTGCGGCATGCCCTTGTACCAGCCGTTTGCGGCCACGGTCTTGCGGATCTTGTCCGCCTCGCGCCCCTGGGTGGAGGCCATGAAGGCCGCGTACTGGTCGAAACTTTCCTTCCGGATCTTGAGCACTTCGCCCCGGGCCTTCGCCATGGAGGGGTCTTTCTTGCGGAGCGCATTGATCTCGGTCACCTCGTTGTTATACAGCGCGATCCTTCCCGAAATTTCCGCGGGATAATCCGCCGGCTTGAGAAACACTTCGTTCAAGGAGACATGCTTTTTCACGGACTTCCTTGAAGAAGAGGATGTTTTCTTTTTCGATTTCGTCTTCGCCTCGGCGGTGTGCGCGCAGAAGCAGGCAAGAGCGACGACAAGGACGGCGCGGAGGAGCACGCCTGCTGCGCGCCTGAAGCGAATCATGGTGTTCCGAAAAAAATCCCGTTCGGTCCCACCCGGACGCTTCCAGATCCCGCGGTATGCGGGGCAAAGCCCGTCGGGCAATCCCTGCGCGGCGACGAACGCGATTTGCGGCATGCCCTTGTACCAGCCGTTTGCGGCCACGGTCTTGCGGAT
>Ga0206816_1205_pt1 | contig 13076 bp, 11 predicted proteins | sample Alteio_BWOrgCont_88_FD_152866 | JGI IMG/M metagenome (GOLD analysis project Ga0206816, IMG submission 152866) | Enriched cells from forest soil in Barre Woods Harvard Forest LTER site, Petersham, Massachusetts, United States -... | ecosystem: Environmental > Terrestrial > Soil > Temperate forest >... | reverse complement strand
CAATACAGAAGTTTTATTTGGAATGAAACAGTATTATGAATTCAAAAGGAAGTAAGAATCTTGGAACCTAACACCTGAAGGGTATAAAGTCGAAAGTCGGGTTTCCCATCCCGCCAGGTTTTGACCTCTTGCGAATTGATATATCAAAACCTGGGAGTAGAAAAACCTCGCAGGAACGTGGCTTTGAATAAGCTATTCGCAAGTTTTTTCTTTCATCGTTGTGTGATTGCGACCTTGCAGAGGCGCAGCAACACGACGATGATGATTCAACTAAATAGCTCGTGAAAAAATTGGCTTTTCGCCATTATCAATATTCCGAAGCAGGTGAAGGTCAAAAGCGCGGCAAACATTGCGGATGAAATGACGACCAAGTGGCGTAACTTCAAGGCTTTCTTTGTCCCAGGTTACGAAATTATCTTCTTCCAATTTCTTTAATTCAGGGAATGTGAATTCTTCAAGCAATGGTAAATGATTTGGATTGAATTTAGTCTTTCCCTGGCATGCAATATCGAGAATATATTTCTTGAAATCAATATCTTCTTCTGAAAGAAAGAAGCCTTTGTTGACCGCCAGTTCATTGTTGTTTATTGCCTTGTAATAATCTAATAAAATCTTATCATTCTGCGCAAAAGCATTGCCGGTATCACTGATGGAGGAAACGCCCAAGCCCAATAGAATAGCTGTTCGCTGAGTAGTATATCCCATAAAGTTTCTGTGGAGCCATCCTTCTTTCCAGGCAATATAAAGATCATCTTCAGGCAATGCAAAATGATCCATCCCTATATCATAATATCCACTCTCGGTGAAGAGTTGCTTGCCAAGACGATAGAGTTCAATTTTTTCTTCATTGGTTGGCAAATCGTTCTCGTCAAACAGGCGTTGCCCCCTACTCGTCCAAGGCACATGAGCATAACTATAGAAAGCAACACGATCAGGACGAAGGGCTATATTTTCAAGAATGGTCTTCTCCATTCGATCCCTGTTTTGTAAGGGAAGACCATAGATTAAATCGAAGTTGACAGATTTATATCCTATCTCTCTTGCTGTTTCAGTGGTATGTTGTACCCGCTCAAAAGGTTGGATACGATTGATGACTGTCTGGACTTCGATATTATTATCCTGCACACCAAAGCTGACACGACGAAAGCCCAAAGAATAGAGGGTTTCCAGATGCTCTTTGGTAGTATTATTCGGATGCCCTTCAAAACCAAATTCATGTTCTGGATGAATGATGGAAGACTCCAAAATAGTATTAATTAATCGTTTCAGATTCTCCGGAGAAAAGTAGGTCGGCGTGCCTCCGCCTAAATGAATCTCCCTGATAACAGGGGCTTCATCCATCAAAGCTCGATAGAGACTCCACTCCTTCAGAATGACGGTGAGGTATTCCTCTTCGACACTATGATTGGTAGTAATCTTCTTATTACAACCACAAAAAGTACACATAGACTCGCAGAAAGGAAGATGCAGATAGAGGCTTATTCCAGCTTCTTTGTTGAATTTATTGAACTGGCTTCGAAGAGAATCCTTCCATCTATCCATGTCAATGCCTTCCTTCCACACAGGGACTGTAGGATAGCTGGTGTATCGCGGCACTTGGATGTTATACTTATTTAATAACGCACTATTAATTTCCATTGTTCTGATTTATCGGGCAAAATTACGAAATAGTTGGCTGTAGTGAGTTGTACTCCTATTCCAAAATGTTCCTGAGAATATTTACACAATAAGTTCCCCGTTAAGATCAGTAGTCAAAACCTCACTCATATAATCGAAATAGGGTCTTACAGATTTGAAAATTCTGTTGACTGCCTTCAAGAAGTTTTCAGAGGTAATTTCTTTATCTTTGAAATCGTGTCTTAGCAGAAATTGTTTATGTCGCAATAAATCTATTGCCGGATGATCTTTTGGAAATCCTCTTGGTGCTGTGGTAACTGTTTCTCCTCTCAATTTTCCAAAATTATCTTTAATGCTTTTTGAATTCAATAACTTTTTCCATTTATCGGCATTCAAATCTATATCCGTTCTTATTCTTTTGAGGTCATCAGGATTGGGAGAAAAAAATCCACATGCAAGAAAAGAATTTCCTGGCTTTATATTCACATAATAACCACCCCGACGAAGCTTTGTTGCCCTTTGCATTCCAAACGCAAATCGAGGATTATATGGGGATTTATCTTTGCTGAAGCGGACATCATTATAGATTCTATAAAGACTTTTCTTGCCAGATAAATCTTCTAATTTATCATGTTTATTCATTTCCAAAATCAAACCATCAGCAAAAGAACACATATCTTGAAATGCATCAAGATAACGCGATTTATTTGCATTAAACCAATCGCGATTATTGTTTTCGGATAACTCCTTAAGGAATTTTAAAGTTGATTTATGAATGACCGGATAAACCATTTCTCACAAAGAATAAAGGATACTATCAAACGCCAAACTGACGCAAATGATGATCCGTATGGTTGTAATTAAGCTTTCCCCAATCTTCTTTACTGAACTTGCCAACCAATTTATTCTCAGGAATCAATTTAGCTCCGTTGACAAATTTATCAATCTTGTTTTTCAGATTCAGTCGTTCAGTTTCAAAATCAAGTGGATTAACATTATTGGCTACTGTATTCATCTCTATAAATGTCTCAGCCCCTTCCTTAGGTGGTTTCACGTTCAAAAGAAAATATCTCAACAGCCACTTTGGCATGCCCACAGGTTTGGCAGGTGTAGGGTTAATTTCTCCGGTAGCAATGTCAAATGCCATAGACATGTGACGCAATCCCTGGTTCACATTCATCTTGCCCCAATCGGCTTTAGAATTAGGTTTTAACTGATCAATCCTTTTGATCACTTCTGTTTTTGTTTCCTGGTCAAATAAATTTTTCATGGTTTGTTTAATTGTATTGATATGAGGGTGCAAACATAAGAAAAGATCAAAACAAAAATCAAACGCATTACAAATTAATGTCAAAATACTGAAGTGCCAATATCCTATATTTGCGTTCTAATCATAGAATATGAAATCAATATATCTAACCAAAAACGGAAAAGCAAATGAGGCATTTGAAATCAGAGAATCGCCGATGCCTGAACCAAAAGAAAATGAAGTAAGAATTAAAGTTGAAGTCTTCGGATTAAACTTTGCCGATGTCATGGCGAGAAGAGGCATATACCAGGATTGTCCGCCACTGCCATGTGTGCTGGGCTATGAAGTCGTGGGCAGAATTGATGTTATTGGCAGCAAGGTGAAAACATTAAAGCAGGGTGACAGGGTTGCTGCCTTTACCCATTTCGGGGGCTATTCGGAATATGTGGTGATTGATGAAAGTGGTGCCACAATTATCCCTGAGGATATGCCTGCTACCTTCGCTGCTTCATTGATTACACAGTATTGCACTGCCTATTTTGCTTGCATGAAAGCCACTACTGTCTTTGAAGGAGAGAATGTACTGGTTCATGCTGCTGCCGGCGGCTTGGGCACTGCATTCGTACAGTTGCTTACGCTACGGAAGGCTGTTATTTTCGGGACTTGCAGCTCTGATGAGAAGGTCAGTTATTTAAAATCCATTGGCGTGCATCATCCCATAAATTACAAGACTGCGGATTACAGATCAGAGATAAAAAAGATTCTTGGAAATAAAAGAATTGATGTAATATTTGATTCTCTTGGAGGAAAATATATCCGTGACGGCGTGAAGTTATTAGGTCCTTGCGGAAGAATAATTTGTCTCGGCGGATCAGAACTGTTAAGTACCTCGAATCCTGTCATTCGAATTGGTAAAATGTTACAATTTGGTTTTTATCATCCGGGATTATTGATGATGGCTTCCAAAGCGATTATAGGAGTGAATATGTTGAAGGTAGCTGAAAACAAACCGGAAGTTTTATTCACAATAATGAATGAATTATTAGCCCTCCAAAAGAAAGGATTGATAAGACCACGTGCCGGAAAAGAATATCCTGTAGCTCGATTAGCCGAAGCTCATGCAGCATTAGAAAACAGAAGCACGATGGGGAAGGTGGTTATCAGATGGTAACAATAAAGATTACCTTTTGAATGAGGCAAAAGTCACTTTTCTCATTTTTTGCTGGTATTGAATATCAGCGTTTTAGGTGTTTTGGAGAGCAAAATGCGACTTCCGCGAGGGTTTATTGCATAGCTTTGACACTCGCTTGCATAGCGGTGAAGGTTTATTGCATAGCAGCGACAGTTTATTGCATAGCAGTAACACTTTATTGCATAGCGGCAACAGTTTATTGCATAGCCGTAACACTTTCGTACGTAGCAAGGTGGTCTATTGCATGACCGAAACTGTTACCTGCATCGCGGCAAGTGTTTATTGCATCACGCCGACCCTTCATTGCATCGCAGAAAGTAAAAATTAAGCAGCACCGCTTTTGAAGGAAATAAGGGTTACTTTGGGGCATATTATTTATTGTTTTCATAGGATGGTTTTTGAGGGTGAAATAAGAGGTTTGTTAGTTGGTTTTATTGGGATGGTTTTGGTTTGTATCTGATGAGGGTTATTATGCAGCTACTTGAACCTGAAGTTTATCGCAAATTGTTTAATCGCCGTAAGGTATTTCACCAAGATACATAATAATTCAGGCTTGAAATATTGATAAATTTGTCGATAAAACCGGACAGGCAGGCTTTTTCAGCCTTCCTGTATGGTTGCAAGTTTCTTGTTTTAATTTTGTATTCATATTTTTAATAGATTATAAAACGGGCAACCATACAGGAAGGCTGAAAAAGCCTACCTGTCCGGTTTAATGGTCAATAAAAAATATAAATTCCATAATGTGCTACAATTACGACATCCAGCAAAAGAAACTCGACCGCGAGTTCCCTGATCTGAAAAGCCTCACCCCTGAACCCTCTCCAAGGGAGAGGGGAATGTTTGCCGAAATGGATGACAATCCTTTTCACAGTGCTTTTACTTTTCGCAAGGGTCCTGTTATTATCAGGGGTGAGGTGAATGAACTTCATTATTTCAATTGGGGCTTATTATTCTCATTGGACTAAATCTCTCGACGATGCCAAAAAGATTCGTACCCAGACGCTCAATGCTCGCAGCTAAACCGTGTTTGAGAAGCCTTCTTTCCGTGCTTCTATCACCAAGAAAAGATGTTTGATAAAGATTGGAACGCAGATGACGCAGATTATTATGATTAGATATGATTTCTTATAGATACAAAAAAAATCTTATCTAATCATAAAAATCTGCGTCATCTGCGTTCCCATTGTCTGCTTACCGTGGATGCCAACCATAAGATGGCAAAGATTCATAACACCAAAGAACGCCTCACCCCTGACCCCTCTCCAAAGGAGAGGGGAATGAGGCTGAACCCCGCCCTTGCGAAAGAAGAAATTGCTGCCATCCTGAAACCATACAATGAAACGCTAATGGCAGCCTATACCGTGCAAAAGGATTTCAACAAGATACGCCATGAGGAAGGGCAGCTATTGCCGGTATTTGAATATTCGGAATTGCCAGGGCTTTGATATTGTTTTACTACTTTTGCAGCCTGAAATAAAAACATCGATTTATAAATAATGAAAGAATCAATAGACGCTGAAAAAATTGCAGAGCATTGGATAAATACCTCCGATAAAGATTTTCAAACAATGGAACATCTATACAAGTCAAAAGATTATAATTGGGCATTATTTATGGGTCATATTGTTATCGAAAAATTACTAAAAGCCTGCGTTACCAAAGCTACCAGACAACATGCTCCCCCCTTGCACGACCTATTGAGATTGGCGAACTTGGCGAAAATTGAACTCACTCCTGAATATACAGATTGGCTCGATGTCCTCACCACCTTTAATCTGAATACTAGGTATGATAATTACAAACAAGACTTTTATAAAAAATGCACTCCCGAATTTACGGATGAATGGATAAATAGAATACATACTTTAAGAACATGGATAAAACAAACGCAATTAAGTTAGCCGAAGAATACCTTCTATCGGCAAGCAAAAAATATAACATCACAAAAGCAATGCTCTTCGGGTCTTTTGCCAAAGGAACCAACCATGCCGATAGTGATATAGATATAGCAATGGTAATAGATAATATCACCGATGTTTTCGACACCCAAGTAGATCTGATGATGATGCGCCGTGCGATAGATTTACACATCGAGCCACATCCCTTTCGTTCCGAAGATTTTGATGCCAATAATCCCTTGGTAAGCGAAATCCTAAAGTTCGGAATTGCCTTAAAGGTAGGTATGCCAAGCTAAGGATTTCAACAAGATACGCCATGAGGAAGGGCAGCTATTGCCGGTATTTGAATATTCGGAATTGCCGGGGCTTTGATATTGTTTTACTACTTTTGCACCCTGAACTAAAAACATCGTCTTTAATGTTGCTAAAAATACTTTTCTATAATATTCAAGAACAAAACATGGATCATAAAAAAACCCGGCTTCATCACCAACATCTGATATTTGGGAGAGGAAGTACCGGGACTGCAACGCCGCAAAATTAATAAAAAAAGATGAACAGACAATATTTTGAAAAAGTTTTCTCCAATGAAAGAATGCAAAACTTCTTCGACCGTCATCCAGGAGATGAAGCAAAAGCTATTGTCCATTATCAAATAAATATTGAATTATCCGAATCCTTATATCCTATTCTTTCGGTTTTTGAAATTGCTTTAAGAAACAGCCTGAACCGCGAACTGACTACGCATTTCGGCACTCCAGATTGGTACATTCACATTGCCACTACACCAGGTTTAAAAGAATTGAATCAGGAAATCACCAATGCCATCCGACATATTGTAAAGCGTGGCGAAACAATTTCAGCAGCCAAAGTAGTAGCAGAACTTACACTTGGTTTTTGGGTTCGATTGCTCAATGTAGAATATGAACTTATTCTTTGGAAAAGCCTGCGCAGAAGTTTTCCTTATATGCCTAAATCAGAAAGAACCCGTCATCATGTTTCAGCCCCTATTAATAAAATAAGAAACCTCAGAAATCGTGTTTTTCATCATGAACCAATATCTTGGAATCTGGCAAAACTTGATTCAATTCATACTGAAATTATAAAGGTAAACGGCTGGCTAAATAAAGATTTGCCAACTTTCATTTCCTCTATAGATTCGTTTCAGGATGTCCTGAAAAATGCAATCGAAAAGCTAAAGTAGAAATATTCATCTTAAAAATTTGCAGCCAACCATAAGATGGCAAAGATTCATAACACCAAAGAACGCATGCCCGTAGTCCTTGCTCCCGAATTACTCGGGACTTTCAGCAAGCTGATGTAGAACGATGGCTGAACCCCGCGCTTGCAAAAGAAGAAATTGCTGCCCTGCTGAAACCTTATGATGAAACGCTGATGGCAGCCTATACCGTGCAAAAGGATTTCAACAAGATACGCCATGAGGAAGGGCAGGTATTGCCGGTATTTGAATATTCGGAATTGCCAGGGCTTTGATATTGTTTTCGTACTTTTGCACCGCAAGGCAAAAATTATATGCAATGAAACGGCTCTCAAGGTTTGTTGGAATTGTTCTCTTATTCCAATTTATTTGCTTCCAGTCATTCTCACAAAATGTCGGAATCAATACCACAGGTGGTTCTCCAAATGCGGCTGCGATGCTTGATATAGATGCTACTAATCTTGGGTTATTAATTCCTCGTGTTGCTCTTTCTTCCACTACTTCTAATTCTCCGATAGGTGCAAGTGTTGTTACAAGTTTGTTGGTTTATAATACTGCTACAGCAGGCTCTTCTCCGAATAATGTAGTGCCAGGATTTTATTATTGGAACGGAACATTAAGCAAATGGATTTCCTTGAGCGGTTTCAGTGGCGGTAATGACTGGTCATTGACGGGGAATGCAGGGACTACGCCTGGAACCAATTTTATCGGCACGCTGGATACCGAGGCATTGGAATTAAAGGTGAATAATACTAAAGCAGGGTATATTGATTACAGTTCAGGTCCTGCTAATACAGGCATCGGGTTCATGGTGTTTAATTCCAACACTACAGGTAGTAATAATGTAGCATTTGGTTACCTGACTCTTTACTCAAATACTTCGGGTTATGCAAACTCTGCAATAGGGGCTTATTCTTTAAGCCATAACACAACAGGCGAATATAATACTGCACTTGGCGAATCATCTCTTGGCAGCAATACTTCAGGTAGTGCTAATACTGCATTAGGCTCCGGAGCTCTTAGTGGAAATACCACTGCAGGTGAAAACATTGCCATAGGGCAAAATGCATTATCCAATCAGTCTTTTAGTAATAGTAATTCGGTTTGGAACACTGATAATATTGCTATCGGTTTTTCGGCTCTTGTATCAAATCAGCCTACTTCTGCATCCAATGGCTTACAAAACATCGGTATCGGCAGTTATGCTCTTTACAACAATTCAATAGGTAGTTATAATGTCGCCATTGGTGAAGCAGCCTTGGCTAATAATACTACCGGAAACGAAAACATTGCAATTGGCAATTCTGCATTAAACAATCAATCATTCAGTAACAGTAATTCGGCTTGGACCAGCGATAACATTGCAATCGGCATGTCGGCTCTTATTTCAAACCAACCTACTTCGACGACGAATGGTTATGAAAATATTGGTATTGGCAGTTATGCATTAGGTTTAAATACGACAGGGTATTTTAATTTAGCAGAAGGTTATGAAGCACTTTATAATAACACTACTGCCAGCCAAAATATTGCTATCGGAAATCAGGCATTATTCAGCCAATCTTATAATAATAGCAATACTCCCTGGTACGCTGACAATGTTGCTATCGGCTATCAGGCTCTTTATTCCAATCAGCCTACTGCAACGAATAATGGCGATGCAAATATTGCTATAGGAGCTTTTTCATTGTATAGCAATACAACAGGTTCGCAGAATAATTCAATAGGTACCTATTCATTATACAACAATTCAACCGGAAGTAATAATTCGGTTTTTGGCGAAGGTGCACTTTTTTATAATACGAAGGGGAATGATAACATTGCTATCGGGTCCTCTGCAATGACTCTAAACACGGTGGCAGGCTCAAATATAGCCATTGGAAATTATGCATTATTGCAGCAGTCTTATACCAATGGTAACACGCCATGGGCTACCGACAATATTGCAATTGGATATTCTGCACTGAACTATAATTCACCGACATCTGCTACAAACGGATATGAGAATATTGGAATTGGCAGTTCGGCTCTCTATAGTAATACAACAGGATATTTTAATATAGCAGAAGGTTTTCAAACTCTTTATAGTAACAAAACTGCAAGCCAAAATATTGCTATCGGAAACCAGGCATTATATACCCAGTCATATACCAACGGCAATACCCCTTATAATACTGACAATATCGCTATCGGTTACAGGGCTCTTTTTTATAATCAACCAACCTCTACCTCGACCGGCAATGAAAATGTAGCCATTGGGACTTATTCACTTGGATATAATTCTACGGGTTCGGTTAATATTGGTTTAGGTTATGGTGCACTTTACAGTAATACTTCTGCAAGCCGAAATATTGCTATCGGGAACCAGGCATTATATTCCCAATCATACAGTAATAGTAATACTTCTTACATCACCGAAAATATTGCTATCGGCTTTGCGGCTCTTTTTTCCAATCAACCTACAACTTCAAGTAATGGCATCGGAAATGTTTCTGTCGGCAGTTATGCAATGTATAGTAATACAACCGGTAATAACAATGTTGCTTTTGGAACTAATGCAATGGAAGATAATACCATTGCATGTAATAATGTCGCTATCGGATATGACGCTTTAGCTTCACAGGCTTCGGGCGGTACTTATACCAATAATGTTGCCATAGGAAGAAATGCCATGTATTCCACTAACCCCACATTAGCATCCAATGGATTTGAGAATACCGCCGTAGGAGATAATGCATTATTCACCAATGTTACCGGCAGTGGAAATCTGGCTATCGGAGCCGAGTCAGATGTAAGCTCTTCGAACCTCACCAATGCTTCTGCGATAGGGTTTTCTGCAATAGTAGCCCAAAGTAATTCGATGGTTCTTGGCGGCACAGGGGGCAATGCCGTGAGTGTGGGTATCGGCACCACGACCCCGCTTCATACCTTAGATGTTTATGGAAGTGTGGGGGTAAATAATGACAATGCAGCGAATTTTTATACCGATGCAGGGGTTACTTTAAGGGGATATATCGGGAATGGTCTGAATAGTGACTTAACCCTTGTATCGAAGGCTTCCGGCGATTGGTTAAGAATTGGGTCTAATGGAAATGACATTGCTTTTTGGGCTAATGGAAATGCTGATATTGATAATGCCCCTCAAATGGTTTTTACTTCTGCAGGCAACCTTGGGATAGGTACTTTAGGTCCCGTATATCAGATACAATTATCAGCCAATTCTGCTGCTAAACCCACTTCCAATGCCTGGACGGTTGTTTCCGATGAACGATTAAAGACTAATATATCAGATTATTCCGAAGGCTTGTCTTCGGTATTGAAAATTCATCCCGTCAACTTCCAATATAATGGCAAATTGGGTATGCCTACTCAAGATAAAGGCGTAGGAGTATTAGCCCAGGAACTGAAAGCAATTGCCCCATACATGATAAGCACCTTCAAAGGAGCAGACAGCATAGAATATTATGGAGTTGATAATGGAGCGATGACCTATATGCTCATCAATGCCGTCAAAGAATTAAAACTAATGAACGATTCCCAGCAAACCACCATCATCAGCCAGCAAACAACCATCACCAACCAGCAAACAAACATCATCAACCAGCAAAAACAATTGGAAGATTTGCAAGGACAGATAAACAGATTGAAGGAATTGATTGGGAATACTAAACATTAATTCCGTCTCTCATTCTGTAATTCAAATAATGGAATCTAAATTTGTTGAAAGGATACAAGTTAGGCTGACCTTTGCAAACTTTGACCTGACCTTTGCAAGAGATGGGTTTTTAATTCACAATTAATACTCAATTCCTACTTTTGCCCCTTTAATAACAAAAATAATTATTGCCATGAAACGAATCCTAACCCTTGTAGCCCTCCTCACTTTTCACTTTTCACTCTTCACTTTTCACTGTGAAGCCCAAGATCAACACAAAGTTGATTCTTTATTAGATGTGCTGAAAAAGCACGATGCTGCTAAGAAAGCACTCGGTAGCAAAGCCCCTGCGATATATGATACCACTTCGGCAAAGATTTTATATCAACTTTCTCAAGCCTATTGGGGCAATAATGCGGATAAAGCATTAGAATATGCCAATCAATGTCTTGTTTTATCAGAGAAGATAGGTTATAAAAAAGGAATGGGCAGTTCTTACAATAGTTTGGGTGTTATCAATAGTAATATAGGAGATTATTTACCTGCCCTGGTATTCCATAAAAAAGCACTGGAGATAAGAATTGAAATTAACGACAAAAGAGGTATTGCCGGTTCATATAACAATATCGGACTTATTTATATGAACCAGGGCAATTATCCCGAAGCCTTGAAGAATTTTTTTGCTGCATTAAAAATGAATGAAGAATCCGGCAATAAGTTATGGCAAGGGATTAACCTAAACAACATTGGAATTATTTATAAGGAACAAGGCAATTATTCCGAAGCATTGAAGAATGATTTCGCTGCTTTAAAAATCAGGGAAGAGACCGGAGATAAAAATGGTATCGCTGGTTCTTACAATAACATCGGACTTATTTATCAACTTCAAGGCAATTATGACGAAGCATTGAAAAATTATTACGCTTCATTAAAAATAGAAGAAGAAATCGAGGATAAACATGTCATCGCAAGTGCTTATGCCAATATCGGAAGTGTATATTTTAGCCAGGGCAATTATCCCGAAGCATTGAAGAATCATTTCGCATCTTTAAAAATACAAGACGAATTCGGAGATAAAGCCGGCAAGACAAGTTCATATAACAGCATAGGAATGGCTTACTCAAAAGAGAAAAAATTGAAAGAAGCTTTTGAATATCTCAATAAAGGTTTAGCTCTTTCAAGAGAGATTGGCAGTTTGGAATATATTAAAACAAGTTACTATAATTTAGCAACTTTAGACAGTACACAAGGCAATTTGAGCAAGGCATTAGAGCATTACAAATTATATATCACTTTTAGAGATAGTTTGATGAATACCGAAACAACCAAGAAGACGGTGGCTCTGCAAATGAATTATGAATTTGATAAGAAACAAGATTCGCTCAACGCTGTGCAAGCCAAGAAAGATGCTGTGGCTGCAGTAGAAATCAAGAAGCAACGACAACAGAAATTCGGGCTTCTTTTTGGCTTTATGATAATGATAGTTTTCGCAGGAGTGTTCTTCCGGCAACGGAATCATATTAAAGAAGGTAAGAAGAAAAGTGATGAACTGTTATTAAATATCCTCCCATCAGAAGTAGCCGAAGAACTCAAACAAAAGGGTCATGCTGATGCAAAAGAATTTGTTGAAGCCAGTGTGATGTTCACCGATTTCAAAGACTTCACCAAGATAAGTGAGAAGATGACTCCTTCAGAATTAGTCAAAGAAATAGATTCCTGCTTCTCGGCATTTGATAATATAATCCATAAGCATGGAATAGAAAAAATCAAGACCATTGGCGATGCTTATATGTGTGCAGGTGGCTTACCTGTTGTGAATAAAACTCATGCGGAAGATACTGTAAAAGCTGCTTTGGAGATTCGTGACTTCATGGCTAATCATAACCAAGAAAAGATTGCAAAAGGCGAGCTACCCTTTGAGATTAGAATAGGAATTAATACGGGTCCTGTAGTAGCTGGAATAGTTGGGGTAAAGAAATTCGCCTATGATATCTGGGGTGATACTGTAAACCTTGCCTCACGTATGGAAAGCTCTGGCAAGGAAGGTGAAGTAAATATCTCAGGCAGCACTTTTGAATTGGTTAAGGATAAATTTACTTGTACTCATCGTGGGAAGATACAGACGAAGAATAAGGGGGAGGTAGATATGTACTTTGTGAGTTAAATTTCATTGAGTCTAACACAGAGTCAGAAAGGTTTGTATAACCTTCCATAATCCCCCCGATGAAATATTTTATCTTCGC
>Ga0206816_1204_pt1 | contig 13091 bp, 11 predicted proteins | sample Alteio_BWOrgCont_88_FD_152866 | JGI IMG/M metagenome (GOLD analysis project Ga0206816, IMG submission 152866) | Enriched cells from forest soil in Barre Woods Harvard Forest LTER site, Petersham, Massachusetts, United States -... | ecosystem: Environmental > Terrestrial > Soil > Temperate forest >... | reverse complement strand
ATGGTTTCGTTTAAAACATATAACCTGGGCACGCCAAGCAATAAACCGGCAAATAGCGTATAAAGTATTATTATAACCGTTAATACCTTCCACCAAGTTTGATAAATAAATTTCATATTGATTAGTGCGATAAAGGTAGTTATTTTAGTTGTAGAGGCGCAATATTTTGCGTCTTTGAAGAAATATTCTGAGACGCAAAATATTGCGTCTCTACGAAATCATTATTTAAACACTACTGATTTATGCGGGCTATCTTCGGCTAATGGTTGGTAATCTACAGGCAATAGCTGCGAAAGGCGTGATTTTGACCATGTACCCTCTTTTAAAACGGCGCCTCCAACAATTATACCGTTCATATCAAAAAAACAAACCCTTTCTTTATCCATAAATGACAGGATAGTGGTTTGATAATTAGGGACATTTAGTGGAAGGTAAATATCTTTGTAAAATGTATTATCCTGTCTCAATGTATATTGCACACACATACAATCGGGATAGGTAAATGCAAATATTCCGGGCTGGGGCGTTTTGCTTAATACCTGGCTTACAAATGATTGTTCTGGATAATACTGTTCATGGTAATATTTAGACATTCGTTCGATCTCTATCCATTTATTTGCCGAATCGGCCCTGCGAAGCAAAGAGAATTTTTCAATATTTCGGATAATAATATTATCAGGCGGCCTTGCCGGGTTTATATACCTTGTGTACCTGTGCATTACAAACCCTTCTTCGGATAAGCGATCTTTATAAAGCGATCTGAAAAAATGCATCTCGGAACCATAATAAGATGAATCCCTGTTTGTCTGCCATTTTTTCTTTTCCGCCTTGCTCCCCGGAAGTTCTTCAAAAAGTCTTTTTCCGCCGTAGATAATAATTTGACTTATACCATCCATTCTAAAAGTGTCAATAAGGAATTTTACCCTATAGCCTAACGCCCTGTTTTCGACAATTAAAAAATTAGTGGCCGATGCCAATAATACTTTTTGAGTTGAATAATAGGTAAAATCAAGTATATCGGGGTTCATAATTTCGCAATACTTCGCGTTTGCATCGGTGCCGATAAACTCTTTTTTAAACATCTCGAAGTTCTTTTTCCAGTCGGCCCTTGTAGTTATTGTCACCTCGCGCAAAACAATTGCCTTGGGTGTCATTGTTACATTCAGCTTAATGGGCTCATTAGATACCAGGATGGTTTGCCTGTCATCTGCCAAACCTATGTGTGTTATTATAAATGTGTACTGCCCCGGTTTAACATTAGACAATGTAAATATACCTTCCGAATTTGTTACCGTGCCGTAGGATGAATTATCTAAAAAAACACTTGCACCGGGAACCGGGTTTTTAGTATCGGAGCGTATAACCCGGCCGCTTATAGTTTGACCCTGCGCCCATGCCATTATGGGGAATAAAAGGCATAATAGAACTAACCTGCAACCGCGCATTAAATAAAACTGTAGTTAAAAAATTTGAACATGCGAATTAAACCTATACAAATGAATAAACCATGAAAATAGTATAAGCATTACAACAATCTAATGCTTTTCTAATGTATATGTAACATCTTAATGAACTCTCATTAATCGCGCCAAAGATAGGGGAACAATAGCAGCGATGTAGCTAATACAATTACGTTAACGGCGCATAACGCGCCTATGTTTTGCCAGGTTTGGCTGGTACGTTCCAAACCGTCCATTGCATCCTTACTTAAATGGATCAGCATTAAAATAACCGGAATAATAACCGGGAAACTAAGGATGGACATTAAAGTACCATTATTACCAGCTTTTGATGCAATGGCAGATATCATGGTGAACACTGTCGAAAAACTGATGGCTCCCAAAAGCACCGATAAAAAATAAAAAAGCGGATCGCCAATAGTATTATTGAAAAACAATAAGTAAACCAATAATGCCAACATGCTTAACAGCGACATTAACAATATATTATAAATTGTTTTTGAAAGAATAATGGCCTGCGGGCTGGCAATGGTATAATAATACAATAACCTGCTCCTGCTCTCCTGCATAAAGCTTTTGGCAATAGCATTTACCGATGCGAAAAGGATGATTATCCAGAACAGTACATTCCAGATAATTTTATACCCACCGCTGCTTTCAAAACCGGGCGTAAGTTTGAATGATATGTAACAGATAAACACCGTTGAAACCACATACAACAACACGCCGTTAAAAGCATACTTTGAGCGCCACTCCAGCAATATCTCCTTTTTAAAGAGATACCACGTTTGATCGATGAGTTTCATGGGGTAAAGATAGTGAATGGTTGATTAGGTTGGATTGGGTTGATTAAGTTATATAATAATAGTTGAGTTGATGCCATTTGTTAACTTTACGTCATGCACATTGCCCAACACCGCACCCCTTTAGGAATTGCCCGGATAATTGAAGAAGATGGTTTTATATGTACTATAAAAGCTTTAGATGAGGATGTTGTCATAACCGAGCCGGAAACTGAATTGTTAAAACAAGCTGTGCAGCAATTGGATGAATATTTTGCAGGCGAGCGAAAAGTTTTTGATTTCCCGATAAAGCAACCCGGTACAGATTTTCAGCAATCTGTTTGGAATGAGTTGCTAAAAATAGAGTACGGCAAAACGATAACTTATAGTCGGCAATCCGAAAACATGAATAGCCCGTTGGCTATACGGGCCATAGCATCGGCCAATGGAAAAAATGATTTGTGGATTGTGGTGCCCTGTCATCGCGTTATTGGTGCCGATGGCAGCCTGACAGGGTACGCCGGCGGCTTGCGGCGCAAACAATGGTTGCTGGAGCACGAGGCCAAAGTGGCCGGGGTTGGGCAAACGAAGCTCGAGTTTTAATCATTCAGGTTTTTAACAACTGCAGGATGTCTGTAGAGCTTAACACATACTCGGCGGCGTTTATTAATATGGCGGCATCGGGCATTTGTGTCATTTCGGCATCCTCCGGGTCCTGAACAATGGTTAACGCGCCGCAGCCACGCAGTTTAAGTAGGCCCTCTGCCCCATCCTGGTTAGCGCCTGATAGTAATATGGCTGTGCAACGTTCGCAATAAACATCGCCCGCGCTTTCAAATGTCACATCAATAGATGGTTTTGAATACCATACGTCATCAGATACATCGAGGCTGAAATAACCACCTTTTTCTATCAATGTATGGTAATTTGGCGGAGCAATATAGACTGTATTTTTTTTTATAGGTTCCTTATCACTAACCTCTTTAAATTTGATCTCCATATTTCCGGCAAATATTTCTTCTATCTCGCTGTGAAAATTTCTTTTACGATGAATGATAATAACCACCGCTTTGTCGAGCTTCGAAGTAAACGCCCTCGTGGCCCGGAATATCAGTTGAAATGATCCCGCAGAGCCGCCCAGCAACACGACATCCGAATTGCGCCAGCGTTGAACAATATTTTCGTCAAGAGCCAAGTTTCTGGTATATATTTTCCTTTTGATCAATAACCTTAAATTTCTTCTTAAACTTATCTGATCTTATAGTTTCCTTACTACCCAAACATAAAAAACCGTGCGGTGCCAGGCTGTTGTAAAAAAGTTCGAGAATTTTTTCCTGTAATACTATTTCGAAATAAATAAAAACATTACGGCAACTTATGAGCTGAAACTCATTAAAAATCCCGTCAGATATCAAATTATGAACCGAAAACAGGGTATTATGTTTTAGTTCGTTGTGTATTGTAGCGGCATCATACAATATGGTAAAATGATCTGTTATAGACCCATCCATACCCGAATAATGATAATTTTCGGCATAGCTTTTTATCTTGCGTAAGCTGTATATTCCCTTTCGGGCCTCTTTCAACATTTCCGTATTGATATCGGTACCGTATATAAACGATTTTGGGGTAAGGCCGGCTTTTTGTAAAAGGATGGTTAATGAGTAAACCTCCTCGCCTGATGAACTGCCCGCACTCCATATCTTAATGTGCGGATAGGTGGAAAGATAGGGAATGACCTGGCTATTTAAAGCCTTGTAAAAAGTAGGGTCGCGAAACATCTCGGTAACATTAACCGTGATCTCTTCCAAAAATACCTGGAAAAAGTTCAGATCATTAACCAATTCATGCCGCAGGTCATAAAACTCCAGTTTTTTAAGCATCATAATGCGCGATACGCGTCTTTTTAGGGATGCCTTGGTGTAATCTGAAAAATCAAAACCGTAGATCTGTTTTACCAGTGCGATAATTTCGTCTAATTGCTTTGTTGTAACCGGACCAGGGGTAATGTCCATATTATTCATCAGGTTATTTCTCGAGCCATAGCTGCATTAACGATATTAAACGATCTACGTCAACCGGTTTGGTAATATAGTCATTTGCGCCGGCTGCGATACATTTTTCACGGTCGTCCTGCATAGCTTTGGCCGTAAGTGCAATAATGGGCAATTTTGCCCATTTGGTTTGCAGGCGTATATGTTTCATAGCTTCATAACCATCCATTTTAGGCATCATAATATCCATCAGCACAATATCAATATCGCCTATATTTTCTAATCTTGTTATGGCTTCTTCACCATCGCCGGCCGTTTCTACCACAAAATCATACGTTTGGAGTGCGCTGCTTAAAGCAAATATATTGCGCATATCATCATCAACTATCAGTACTTTTTTTCCTTTCATATTGGTTTTGGTTGTTGTATTTTTACTAACCGAGCCTGTATGCGGCCCGGACGTTTCGCTTATTTTATTTAAAAACAGGTTTACTTCATCAATTAACCTGTCTGACGATTTATTTGTTTTAACCACCATAGCATTTGCATATTTCATCAAACGATTTACGGCCGTTTTATCCAATTGCATAGCAGTGTTGATGATTATTGGCAACGATGTAAATTTATCTATCGCCTTTATCCTGTCTAACAAATCAAGCCCCGAAATATCAGGCAGGTTAAGATCCAGTATCACACATTGATATTCGGTTTCCAGCAACATAAGAAACGCCGACTCGCCATCAAAAGCCTGGTCGACAGTTATTCCCTGGCTCATCATTAATTCTTTTAATGCATCGCTTTGCGCCCTATGGTCTTCAATTAATAATATCTGTGTAAATTTGGTACCACTTTGTAACATAATATCACCAAATAGTTTATCTATCGTACCTGCGTTGATTGGCTTTTTAAGAAAACTGATGGCACCTTCGCGTTTTACCTTGCCCTCGTTAGTATCCCCTGCTGACATAAGGTGAACAGGTATATTAGCTGTTTCCTCCATTTGTTTCAACTCCTTCAATATTTGCCATCCATCTTTGCCCGGCAGCATGATGTCCAGTATAACCGCATCCGGCTGATTCTCTTTTATTACCTCAACTGCTGTTGTGCCCTCGTTAACTATAACAGACTTATAGCCATGATCACGGGCATAATCCTGTAATATACCGGCGAAATTTTTATCATCCTCCACAATTACCACGGTTGGTTCGCGGTCTGTTCTGCGGGTGATTGTATTTACCGGACTTAAAAACGCATGGGTTGGGGTAAATGATGTAATGTCGGGAATTGATTCAGGCGTGATCTCTTTAGCTTCCAACGGGATGGTTAATACAAACTCGCTTCCTTTTCCCGGTTCGCTGGTTAAGGTTATTACGCCGCCAAGCAGTCCTGCCAGTTCGCGGCTGATAGATAAACCTAACCCGGTTCCACCATATTTGCGGCTTGTTGAACCATCGGCTTGCTGAAAAGCATCAAAAATTATCTTCTGCTTATCAACAGGAATACCAATACCAGAATCCTTAATACAGAAACTGATGGTTCTATCCCCTTTGCCCGGCACTACATTTATGGTTATTGACCCATCATCGGGCGTAAATTTAAACGCGTTGGATAGCAGGTTTTTCAACACCTGTTCCAAACGGCCCTTATCGGTAAATATACTTACGGGTACATTGGCTGTGCTTGATGTGAATTTGATTTTCTTATTGGCGGCTATTTCATTAAACAGCATTTGAACATCGTCCAGTATGTCTGATATATTAACATGCTCATTTTGCATATCCACCTTGCCCGATTCAATTTTTGAAAGGTCAAGAATATCATTTATTAGGGTGAGCAAATCATTACCGGCATTGAAGATAACATCGGCATATTTTAACTGATCGTCTGACAGATTAGCCAATTTATTATCTTTTAATATGCGCGCCAGCACCAGTATGCTGTTAAGCGGTGTACGCAACTCATGGCTCATGTTAGCCAAAAATTCCGATTTATATCTGCCGGTTGCTTCCAGTTCCTGTACTTTTAAATTGATAGACGCTCGTGCTTCTTCAATTGCCTGGTTCTTTTCTTCCAGCAAACTGGCCTTTTCTTCCAGTTCAGAATTGATAGACCGTAACTCTTCCTGCTGTACGCGTAATTCTTCGTCTGATGCCTGTAGTAATTCGGTTTTGTTTAACAGTTCTTCGTTTGAAACACGCATTTCTTCCTGCTGCGCGGACAACTCTTCGGCTTGTTGCTGTGTTTCCTCAAACAGGTCGTGCATTATGGTACGGGCCTGGGCCGTGTTTACCGCTACGCCGACATCCTTGGCAACCTCTAAAATATACAAGCGGCTATTATCACCCAGGGAATCCTGGAAAGCAAATTCCATTACCCCTTTTAGATTTTTATCAAAGAAGAAAGGAACAATAATACTTTCAACCAGGCTATGGCTTAAAATGGACGATTCCATGCTGAGTTTATCATTCAACCTACCCTTTACAACAACGACTTTTTTATCATTAACGGCTTGCCCAACAACGCCCTCAGATAATTTAATATTCTTCTTTACCGCATCTAAATTATGGAAAGCGTAGGATGCGCAAAGCTTGAGCAGGCTCTCTTTTTCATCGAAAAGATAGAATGTTCCCGTAAGCGCTTTAACATAGGTACAAACTTCTGTCAAAACATTTTGGGCAAGTTCATTTTCGCTTTGCTGACCCTGCATTTTTTCGTTTAACAAGCCGGTCCCCGTAAGCAACCAGTTTTTTGCCTCATTCTCGGCCAATACATTTTGAAGCTCAATATTGGTTACCCTTATTTCCTCTTCAATTTTTTTCTGCGTTTTAAATGTACCCTGGATGTAAAAGAAAAGCATACCAATGATCACCAGGAAAATAACGGTGCCAGTAACCATAATAACAATGGCTTCTGTTGATGTTTCGTCTGATTGAGCCTTACGTATAGCCAGTAAGTTATTCTCTGTTTTAATAATATGATCATTCAGTAAACGGATCCGATCCATATTCCGTTTGCCATTTGTCAGCATATTATTTTGCACCATGAAATCCAAACCTTTCACAGGACGTATTTCGATGTTCGTTTTTAAAATAGCCAGCTGATCACGCACAAGGCCGGATAAAGAATCAACCCGCCTTACTTCTAACGGATTGTCCTGTATAAGTTGTTTAAGTTGATTAAAGCTGGTTGATACTGTTGGGACGGCTATATTATAAGGTTCGAGAAAATTGGGATTTCCGGTTGCAACATATCCGCGCATGGCAGTTTCGGCATCTATCATTTGTTGTAACAAACCGGTAGATGTTTTTATGACCTTTTGGGTATGCTCTACAATGGCGGTATCACTTCGGTACTGGTTTATGCTATTAAAGGATAATATACCCACAACCAAGACCAGCACTATTGATGCGATGAACCCACTTAACACCTGGGTACGAAAGGATAACTTAAACATATAATTTAATAAGGTTTACGATTCAAAAATGTATTAAAACAATTTAACCACGCATGCATAACGTGCCCAACGGACGCAGTTTTTTATCACAAATATGAAAAATCAATTGTTTTTGTTTGAATTAGGTGCCCTAAATTATATATTTTTTTTGAGTTTATTATATACAACTCAAAAAACGCTTTAGTTTGAACGATACAAAAGTGTTTCGGCGATTAGTCACCTCCATAGGAGTCTTTTGGCCCCGGCGACTACGCCAGCGATGGCGGATGGCCGCACCTATCTTCCGCTATGCGGCAAAGAGGGTTTGGAATGTTTATTACTTCCTTTCCAGCTCCATTTTATCTGCGAAGTGGGCGCAATAATCGCGTAGATCTTCAACAATATTTTCTTCGCCGGTGGCGCGCAGAAAGCTGTCGCCCATGGTCATAAGAGTTTGGTAGAAAAAGGTTTTCATTTCATCAACAGGCATATCCTTTGTCCAAAGGTCAATACGCAGGGCGTTGTTATAGTTTTGATCCCAAAGCGCCAGCATTATAGATTTTACCGGTAATGCCTCTTTGTTTTCAGAGTCGGTTGATTCCCAAAGAATGCGTTCGGGTACGTTATTATCGTCAAGATCTATGGTCAGCTTTATTTCGGCGGTTTTCATCGGGATTATTTTACAATTAAAAATATAACAGCGGCCAAAGTTATAAAGCTTATTTCAATGAGCCATAGTTTTTTGGTCTCGGGAAAGAAATTACGCAGCATTATATCCATAAATGACACTACAAATGCAAATAGCAAAAATATTAAACCCATTGCCGTGCCCAGGTGGATAGTTTTACTGCCCATTACGGCAACGCCGTTTATTAAGGTATAGAATGACAGTATTAGCAAGGCTGCACTGGCAAAGTTCAAGGGTGTTATTCTGAATTTCATTTTTGTTCTATTTATTGCATCGCTGCGATTACTCACCTGATCGAGGCTTCTCCAGGCCGCGCTCTTTTCGCTGCCCGGAAAGAGGTTTTTAGTGTTTCTTTTTAAATTTCTTTGTTGTCCCTTTTTTGCCAGGTGCCGGTTGACCTGTCCGTTTGGCTTTTTCGACTTCAAATTTTTTATGCTGATTTGCTGTTTTCTTCTCGTGGAACGCCCCTTTAAAATCAGGATCGTTCTTGCGTTTTTGCATGTCTATTTCGCGATCCTGATCCTGTCGCTCTTCGTAAGGTGTTACTTCTACAAATACATCCGCAGGGATATCAAAAACGGGTACTGTTTGGCGTATCAGCTTTTGTATCTTTTTTAAATAATATTCTTCGGCAGGGTTGCAAAACGTAATAGCTTCACCTGATTGTAAAGCGCGGCCGGTACGCCCGATGCGATGTACATAATCCTCTATTACCACCGGTACATCAAAGTTTATCACATGACTTACATCGCTTACATCAATTCCGCGCGAGGCCACGTCAGTTGCCACCAATATTTTCACTTCATCGTTCTTAAATGCATTCATGGAGTTGATGCGGGTATTCTGGCCTTTGTTGGCGTGCAGCACCTTTACCTCGGCCTCGCCAAACTTACGCGACAGGAACTTATACACATCCTCTGCCGCAGTACGGGTTTTGCAGAATATCATAAGCTTGGTGATATTTCCTTCTTCGTCCAGTAGTTTTTTTAAGAGGTTTATCTTTGTTTTTACGTTCGGAACAAAGAACAGCTTTTGAACCACCGTCTCGGCTGGTGTAGCCTGCGGACTAACTTCAATTATGGTTGGAAACTCAAGGAAATTGGCCGATAGTTGATGTATCTTATCCGACATCGTGGCCGAAAATAGCAAGTTTTGCCGCTTGCGCGGAACCACTTCCAGTATGCGGTTTATTTGCGGCATAAACCCCATATCCATCATTTTATCGGCTTCGTCAAGTACTAATACTTGCAGGGTTTTAGTAACGATGTGACCTGCTAAATAAATATCCATAAAACGGCCGGGCGTAGCTACTATAATATCCGCGCCTTTGTTGATGTTCTCTATCTGCGTTTTTGGGCCGAGGCCACCGTACATGGCAACAACCCGCAAATCGGTATAGGCGGCGAATGTTTTGATGTTATCTTCTATTTGTAACGCCAGCTCGCGGGTTGGGGCAATAATGAGCGCGCGGGGATTATCGCCTTGTGCGTATTTAAGCCTCATCAGGATAGGCAGTACATAAGCGGCGGTTTTGCCTGTGCCAGTTTGCGCTATACCCATTACATCCTGCCCGTTCATTATCGGCGGAATAGCCTTTTGCTGTATCGGCGTAGCTTCGGTATAACCGGCATCGGCAATGGCATTTAAAATTTGCCTGTTAAATTGAAAATCCTCGAAAGTTACCGCCATGCGGCAAAGATAGGTTTTTTGTGGGGTGGTTGTAAAAGTAGAATCAAGAGATAAGAATCAAGAGCCAAAACAAGGAGGGATATTCTAAAATTAAAATATCTCCCCTACATCAATAAATAAACCATTGGAGCCCTGGCGGCCAAAGCCATAATCAATACAGATATTGGTGTTTGAGACTTTATTCAACTTTATGCGTAAACCGGGGCCATAACCGGGCTGCATTGCGTGCAATTTAGAGCCGGGCGCGGCCGACAATGATTGTCCGTTCAAAAAAAATGTTCCGCCTATTAAGCCATCATCAGTAATCCTGTACCTGTATTCGGCTTCGGCATAAACCATATCAGCGCCTCTGAACCTTCCTTGTATATAGCCTCTGCCGGTAGCCGAGCTTTCGTCCCATTGGGTGCTTGGCAAATCGAGATATGATGGCCTGCCGTTTAATACCAGCCAGTCGAAACTCCACAAAGCCAGCACATTGTCAGAGCCTGCCGGAAATTTTATGTATTTCCGAACGTCAACAATAAGCGAACGCCAGGGCGTTGTGCTTCCTAAAAATGAATAATTATCGCGGTATTGTAAACTTATATAGGTTCCTTTTGAGGGATTAATGGCGCTGCTGCGCGAATCTAACAACGCATTAACCGTAATGCCGGATGCCACGGAATGCGCACTTTTACCGTAAACTGAATAATCGGATACCTTGCCGTTGTAATTGCCGTTATCTGTTACATTCCAATGGTTATCAATTATATAACCGGCCCCGGCATAAACGTTGCCTGCAATATGTTTTAAAGCCGTTTCGTAAAACTGGAGATAGGAATAATCCATCGGATCCTCGTTTTCGATATTTGAGTTGCTTCCTAAACCAAATGTGCTTTGCGGATACTTAAAAAGACGGTAATCGCCCACAAAATTAAAGTCGTTATGTTTTGTCCAGATGCTTGTTTGTATAGGCAGGGTAAATTGTTTTCGCTGCGTTACCGAAGAACTTACAATAATAGAAGATATTCTTGATTGTGGCCCCGTTCTGAACGCCATATTACCCGACAACACGATAGCCGTTTTCGATGCAAGCGAATACCCGATAGCCGGAATGTAGGAGATTGTCGGTTTAGAGGTGATCGAATCAGATTTCATTACGCGTGTTTGTTTGCGTAAATGCGCTATCACATCAAAAATATCTTTTTGCTTTAGGCTATCTTCGTAAGCAGATGAGGTTGCCTTGGAATCAAAAATCTCTGGAACATGGTTAGCCACAACGAGGTCTTTTTGCTGCGCGAAAGAAGGCTTGTTAAAGAAAATGGTTATAAAAACCAGGATAAGTGTAAAAAACAGTTTCATTTAAGCAGTTACAAAGCCTTAAAACCAACCACTAAGCACCTTTACTTTGACTTAATAATTTAATTAATTTTGTAACAGGCCACAAAACTAAAAATTTTGTTACGTTACAATTTAATGCCATTGTCATTCGTTGCGTTGTGACGAAAATATGGCACATGGTATCGTTTATTACTTGGTGAGGTGATATATTTGCTTTATGGCCACTATCCTCATCAAATCCGCTACCATAGTAAACGAAAACAAGCTATCCATTGCTGATATCTTAATACAAGATGGTTTGATAGAACGCATTGATAGTTCTATCGATATCAATGCTGATGAGATAATTAACGCCAGCGGCCTGCACCTTTTACCCGGCTGTATTGACGACCAGGTGCATTTTCGCGAGCCGGGATTAACATATAAGGGTGATATTCACTCGGAATCGCGGGCTGCGGTGGCTGGCGGCATAACCTCGTTTATGGAGATGCCGAATACAGTGCCGAATACGCTTACACAGGAATTACTGGAAGATAAATATCAAATAGCCTCACTTAACTCATTAGCTAATTATTCGTTTTACATGGGTGCGTCCAATAATAATTTGGACGAGGTGTTGCGTACCGATACAAAAAATGTTTGCGGCGTTAAAGTTTTTATGGGATCATCTACCGGGAATATGCTGGTGGATAACCCGGCTACGCTGGAGAATTTATTTATTCAGTCGCCCATGCTAATAGCAACCCATTGCGAGGATGAGGCGACCATTAAAAGCAATTTAAACCATTATAAGCAGTTATTGGGCGATAATATACCGGTTAGATTGCATCCTAAAATACGCAGCGAGGAGGCTTGTTACCTATCTTCTTCAATGGCGGTCGAATTGGCTAAGAAGCATAATACGCGTTTGCATATCCTGCATATTTCTACGGAAAAGGAAACACGTTTGTTTGATAATACAATGCCTTTAAAAGACAAACGGATAACTGCCGAGGCTTGTGTGCATCATCTATGGTTTTCTGATAAAGATTACGAGAAAAAAGGAAACCTGATTAAATGGAACCCCGCAATTAAAACCGAACATGACCGCGATGGTATTTTAAAAGCTGTTTTAGAAGGGCACATTGATGTTATAGCTACCGACCATGCGCCCCATACTATCGAAGAAAAAGCGCTACCTTATTTGCAAGCGCCATCAGGCGGGCCATTGGTGCAACACGCGTTGCCTGCACTGTTAGAATTTTATCATCAAGGCAAAATTACTTTAGAGCAGATAGTTGAAAAAACAGCGCACAATGTAGCCACCTGTTTCAAAATAGAAAAGCGCGGGTTTATCCGGGAGGGTTATTGGGCTGATTTGGTGCTGGTAGATCTGAATAATTTGTGGAAAGTTTCTAAAGACAATATTCTATATAAATGCAAATGGAGCCCATTTGAGGGGACTACTTTTCAATCGAAGGTTACGCATACTATTGTGTCGGGTAATTTGGTTTGGAAAGAGGGTGAGTTTACTTCGGATGTGGTTGGTAAACGGATGAGTTTTTCCCGACCATGATTCGTCTCCGGTTAAACTTACGAAGGTTGACAAACTTCGTAAGTTAATTCACGTTACTCAATCATTTTCTTCAATCCCTCAAAAACATTTGTCCAGTTTTCTTCGGAGTGTTTGGCTGCTTCTTCGTTTTTAACGCCTTCCTGCGTAACTACTAACGTTGTAACACCGCC
>Ga0206816_1202_pt1 | contig 13334 bp, 12 predicted proteins | sample Alteio_BWOrgCont_88_FD_152866 | JGI IMG/M metagenome (GOLD analysis project Ga0206816, IMG submission 152866) | Enriched cells from forest soil in Barre Woods Harvard Forest LTER site, Petersham, Massachusetts, United States -... | ecosystem: Environmental > Terrestrial > Soil > Temperate forest >... | reverse complement strand
AGAAAAAAATTTATTTGCCACGGCCAGGGGACTGACACGTCCCTCCGGGATTGCTTCGATATAACAAGGCAAACGACAAGTTGTCTGTTATGCTTAATTCAGAGAGTTAAAAAAGAGCATGGAAAATGAAATCTTAAAACTGCTGGGGCATACTGATTATGTTCCAGCGAATGTGCCTGAATTGTTGCAGCAACTTGGCTGGTCACGCAACCAACAGCACCCATTGCAGCGCGAATTGCGGCGGCTGGAACTGGGCGGGCGCATCGCGCGCATCAAGGGCAATCGCTACATCCTGCCGCAGGAGGCGGACCTGATTCCGGGCCGCATCCGCATGAATCGCGCCGGGAAGGGTTTCCTGCAGCCGGACGACGCGACGATTAAGGAAATTGCCATTCCCGAAAATGCCACGCTCACGGCGTTGCATGAGGACCATGTCCTGGTGCGGCGGGACCGGCCGGAGAGCAAAAATACCGGCACTGTCATCCGCGTGCTGCAACGGCACCGGACAAAAATCGTCGGCACGTTGCAGAGGGGGAAACGCTTTCTTTACGTGGTGCCCGATGACCCGCGCATCCCGCATGACGTTTATGTGCCGGAACCGCGCGACGTGGGCCGTCCGGCGCAGATGGGCGACAAGGTGGTGGTGGAGCTGCGCGAATGGGAATCGCGCAATGCCAACCCGGAAGGCGAGGTCATCGAAGTCCTGGGCGCGCCGGATGAGGAAGGCGTGGACATGCTGTCCGTGTTGCGCCAATACGACCTGCCGCTGCATTTCCCGAAAAATGTACTGGCCGAGGCGCGGGCAATCGGCAGCGAGGTGAAGCAGCAGGAGCTGCAAGGACGCGAGGATTGCCGGAGCGACCAGGTGGTGACGATTGACCCGGATGACGCGAAGGATTTTGATGACGCGATTTGTTTGCAGCGGATTTCGGCAGAGCAATGGAAGTTGTGGGTGCATATCGCCGATGTGTCGCACTACGTCAAACCCGGCACGGCGCTGGACGTGGAATCGGCCAAACGCGGCAATTCCACCTACCTGGTGGACCGGGTGATTCCGATGCTGCCGGAGGCGTTGAGCAATGAGCTGTGTTCGTTGAAGCCGAACGTGGACCGGTTGACGAAGTGCGTGGAGTTTTTGATCTCGCGCGAGGGCCGCGTGCTGTCGACGAAGTTTTATCCGGCAGTCATCCATTCGCAACGGCGGTTTACGTACCGCGAAGTGCTGGAAGTTTTACAACGCCCACCGGGCACGGCCATCGAACGCATGTTGCATGACGCGAACGAACTGGCCCAGCGCATCCGGCGGTTGCGGTTCAAGGCGGGTTCGCTTGACCTGGATTTTCCCGAGAGCAAAATCCGGCTGGATGAACGGGGGCGCATCCTGCGCATCGAAAAAATCGAAAATGATATTTCGCACCAGTTGATCGAGGAATTCATGCTGCTGGCGAACGAGGCGGTGGCGACGCGATTGATGGACCTGAACGTGCCCGCGATTTATCGCGTGCATGAGGAGCCGGACGAACGGCGGTTGCGCGAATATCGCGACGACGTTTTGAGCCACCATATCCCCTGTGGGAATTTGAGCCGCCCGCACGAAGTGCAAAAGCTGCTCGAGAAGCTGGGCACGCTGCCCATCGGCCCGGCGCTCAAGATCGGTTTTTTGAAATCGCTCATGCGGGCGCGTTATGACATCCAACCGCTCGGCCACTACGGCCTGGCGAAGAAAAAATATACGCATTTTACCTCGCCCATCCGCCGCTACGCGGACCTGGTGGTGCATCGCGCTTTATTTCAAAAGAACGAAGGCGCAGGGAAATCGCTTAAGGAAACGGCCGACCACATTTCGACTACGGAACGCAATTCCGCTGATGCGGAACGCGACAGCAAAGACGTGAAGCTGTTCGCCTTTCTGAAAGCGCAACTGGCGTCCGGCAAACCGCAACGTTATCCGGCGCTGGTGACAGATTTGCGGAACTTCGGTTTCTTTGTGGATGTGACGGGTTTGGCGATGAGCGGCCTGGTGCCGCTGTCCACCCTGGAGGATGATTTTTACATTTACGATGAGCCGCGCAACCAGCTCATTGGCCGGCGCACGCGCCGGGTGATCCGCTTGGGTGACAAACTGGAAGTCCAGGTGGCGAAGGTGGACACAGCCAAAAAGCAGGTGGATTTCAAGTTGGCCGTGAAAGGCGGGGATGTCGTGAAAGGGCCATTCAAGGCGCAGCAGCGCCCGAAGCAAAATCAGTTTCAAGCCTCATACAGACGGGATAGGCCGAGGGGCGGCCGCAGGCGGAGACGGTAATTGAGGTTTTTGTAAACCGGCGTCGATTTTGTCCGGAATGAGTCTGTTCCAAGTTCCAAAAAACGTAGGCAGGGAAATTACGCGCCCTTTTGGCGGGCGTTTTCTACCATCAGGTTTAGGACCTGATTAAATCGTCATTAATGGGCCGTTAAAACCGGCCCATTGCGCCTGCTAGGCGCTTGAAAAGGCTCTGTACGACGCGTGGGCTGACAGTCCACACCCGGCGTTTCATCGCCAGCTTCGGGATCAGAAATTTCGGGCAATGGCGAAACCAGTTTGCGCGATTTTTTAGACCTCACGCGCGAAGCTTCCATCCCTTCCATAAAGGCTCGATCACTTGTCCGCGTCAGGCATCCCCCGCCAAATATCTTTTAATTTGGCCAGGGGACTATCGGAATTTGCTGCACTTGGTTTCGTGTTCATGTGGCGCAATTCCCGCTGAAGCGGGAAAACAAAAACGTTTCCAAACTTTTCCGTGTAATCAGTCTGCCCCTTAGTGTCAAAAGCCTTTCCTTGATAAGCTTGCCAATCAGCGTGGCCGAACACGTCCACTGGATTTCAAGCTCCCCGCGTTGAAAAGACTCCCGGCTGCCCAAAATTTCCCCTATAACATCCTGAACCGAAAATTTTCTTACCAGCACCGGCGCGGCCAGTTCCACCATCCAAAACCTTAAATCTCGCACGCCTTTGCCTGACTTATGCGAAACATTGAATGCGAATCGGATATGTTGCGGGTGAATCATGTTATCCACCATGTTTGTAACCGTCTCCGCATCAGTCCCGCGAATCGCCCGCACCGTAGAAAGCGTCACCAGCTTGACGCGCGGCGAGATAGTCACATAACCCCCTCTCGGCAGCACGGGCTTGCCGGGCAACGACGCATTGTGTCCCGGATGCGAGTCGCAACGACCTGTAGAGCCATGCGCGCGTTCGGGGGCGATGGATGCTGATGGAGTCATGCGTTTTGGTTTAGTTTGAAGCGCCGCGAACCCTGGCCTTTATCTCTGCCGCCTTTTTCATCGCGGCTTTAACGGCTCGTTTGGCTGGACGCCATCGCCCGTGAAAATTCCCAGGCCGCGAACTGAAAATGTTCCAGTTCACCCGAAATGAGCGGCGGGGATGGGCCATTAAAAAGTCTGCAAACTTTGCGATCACTAAGGACTTAAAGAGGGAATGGCACGCCGTAAATTTAAGCCGGAAAGCTGCCTTTGATTCCCCGTTCGCGCACCATGCGTAATACCAGCGCAATAAAGTATTGGGCGACAATTTTAATTTGCGGGCCGGATCGCTTTTAAACGGTTGCCTGTTTAGACTCCGCGCCACTTTGCCAATGCTCCTTAAAAGCCTTTCCCCTCGCGCCCGGCGCTCTTTCACTCGCTCGCAGGCCCGGTGCAGGACTGCCATGCGCTCAAGCTGCCAGGGCGGCAGATTGTCGGGGCGCGCTGCAACGCGCCCCGTTCCGAGGCTACGCCGTCCGAACGCGGATGGACGGTGGCGCGTCTGCTTTTCGGAAAGGTTATTGGAGCGGGCCGCGTTCATGAGTTGGACAAAGTTTTGCAAACACCAAAGCGAAGGGGACGGTTGCAGCCAGCCCGTACGCCTGAGAAAAACGTCTGCGCGCCGGCGCTCGGCTCCCAGTTCGCAAGGAGGAAAAAACCGGCACGCAGTTACGCAGGCCAACCCGAAAGCCACACAGCCTCCGGTAACTCCCGCGCAAATTTATTTGAAGTAGTTTCATGCTTTAACGTTGCCTGGGCGGATAAACGATTTTTACGCTACGCGACACAAACAGCGCGGGTTTTTCACGGCGAGCTATGCTTTCGATAATTCGGCGGTCGCGGACCAGATCAAGTTTTTCCCGCTCGGCAACTTCCTTCATCGCTGAATTGACAAACTCGCGGCGCTGTTCATGGTTCAGGGTGACTTGCAAAACATCGTCTGAATTAAAAAACTCGACCGGCAACGTCGGATGCGATGTCAACCCGATGCTGGCAATTTTCGTCGGGCAAAAAACCGGAAGGCCGTTTTCTTCGCCTAAAAGTTTCGATTCAGAAAATTCAACCGATAGCCCGCGCACTTTTTCTCCGTTAACGAGCTTCCTGCCTTCCAGATAATCCAGACCTGCATTGGTAAAAAACGGAGCGACGACAACTTTATCAGGGTAACAGTCCATGCGAGAAAAGAAGCCTTTCGGCTCTTTATCCGTATAAAGATTCTCGAACCCTGACACATTGGGATGCCCTAAATAAATCGGAAAACCACCCATGAAGCCGCCGCGCCCGCGCCAAGGCAGTGAGTTATCAAACTCCAGGACCATCTCCATCGCGCTTTCTTTGGTAACGCGTTGAATGGCTTTTTGCTTTTTTAGCAATCCGCCAGGCGTCGGCAATAGAGCCTCTGTCTGGAAATCTCCAAACGGCACGATTCCTATGCGCTTGGTAAACTCACACGGTGGCGAGAGTTCATTTACAAAAAAGACCCGCGTCTTTTCGGAATTGAAATTTTCGTTTTGCATCATCGGTTATTCGTTCATTGCCTATGAAAATAAAATGGCTGCCACGGCCATGAACGCGTGGCAGCCGCCTGGCGTCAAATCTTCGCGGGGAGAAGTTGATGTTAAACCCACGAAGCGACACACGCCAGGCACGATGTTAAAAAAACAATTCACGGTTAGGAAATTTTCGCATCCCACTTCCACACCAATTCCCCGGCCAAAATTTCATCAGCGCGCGCAATGGCCCGTTTCAATTCTCCAACAGAAATAAACGAATTGCCAAACGGCAGCCGGTAATTGTTCATCAATGATTTTGCGGCGGGTATCTGATAGGCCAGGGCCATCGCCGCTTCATCAGAATTGCACCAGGGCCGGATTTTATCCGCTATTTCCTTCGCATACGCCATGACCCCTGGCCCCGTTGCGGCGGCAGCTTGCTTCGCAAACTCTCTCAATAATTCCGAAACTTGGCGCTGCTGGCTTTCGTCTGCATTCACATCGACCGTGGAAAGCTCTTCAATCTTGGCATCCATCTTCTCAAGTTGAATGCGCTTGCCCGCGAGCTTGAGTGCATTGGATTCGCTGATGGATTTTTGGCCATCAAGCTTGGCGATTTCCTCTTTCAATGTTGTCCGGTCCGTTGTCAGCCGTTCTAGGTCGCTGGCTGAATCGGTAAAAGTTTTTAGCCACGCGGCCAGATTGCCGCGCAACGTCTTGATGGTTTCCAATGCAGAATTTTCAATTTTGATTTTCATTTTTATTTCGGTTGTGGGTTTAAATTAAACGGGTTCGTTAGCGAGGGCGGCGACGGCTTCCCACAAGCGCGGGAATTTTGCTTTCACCTGGGCAATGGCCGCATCGTTGCCCAGACTGGAATTTTTCTTTTGTTCGTAGCTGACAATTCCAGCGAAAATCTTGGCTGGGTTCAACGGTTGCATGACGCTGCCGTTTCCGATCCAACCCGCCTCGCAAATGTCCTGCGCCGTGTCTGCCGGTAGCCAAAACAGCGTTTTCATTCCCGGATTAAAAACAGGAGTGGGCATTTCGCCATCATTGATAAATTGTTCCCTGGGCTGGCCGGGCATGACAATTTTTACATGAGGCGCTCCCTGATTACTGTGCGTTGCCGCATAGACTTCGGGATGCTCGCGCGCCGCAGCATTTACGGCCACGCCATAAGGTTGCCCCGCTCGCATCTTCTCATTTACAAACTGCGCAAATTCCTTCCGTGCCGTCCCACGTTCCGGCGTGACCACTTGTTTGAGGCGGCTATTGAAAAATTGGACTGTACCCCCCGAACGCCCACTGGCTGATACAAGCAGCATCCAATCAGGATGTTCGGCCCGGCAAATATTCAGTGCCCCGGCGTAGGTTGTCCGATGTTTATTCATCGTGGCCGATACAAGTGCGGCCCATTCAGTTGACGGATTCATGATTTTCCCTTGGTTGATTTTTTGCTCGGATTCCACTAGCTGCTGAAAGCGTATTACCAAAGTGGCGCTTTCCCGTTCGCCACTCAAAACGCGGGAAAGATGGCTCTGTGTAACGCCAAGTATTTTCGCTCGGCGCGCTTGATCAAATCGGGCTGGCCGCCTTTTTCTGGAATGCCGCATAATTACCATATCGGCTAAAGTCCTCAATAGTTTAGGACTTGTCAAAACATTTTTTTTCTTTGCCCTTTTCCGATAGAATCCTCGAAATGCCAAAGGCTAGCGGCAAGATGAATCCCGATGAACGAGCGATCTGCGCTCGCTTGAAATCATTTCGCGAAAAAATTGGTTGGAATCGCAATGCTTTTGCCTCCCAAATTGGCCTTACCCATGCCCGGCTTGTCAGCATCGAACATGCTTTGACTCCTTTAAATTATGAAGTCGCGTGGAAAATTAAGGAGGTTTTCGGCCTTAGCCTTATGTGGCTTGTAGATGGCAATTATCCGCCGAATGAAAGGGACATTGGCCGCTGGCCTGCCCCCGAAACGCTTGTAAATCCACGAGAATTATTGAGTGAAGTTGAAAAGGAAATGTGGGCTAATATTGACCCCGATGCTGAATTAAAACGCTATAACAAAATCAAAAAGGAAGATATATATAACCCTGGCGCTGCCTCGCTGGCCGTGAGCTTGAAAGAGGACATTGTTAATTGGATGGCCCGCATTCCTGAGGATATGGCCTTTGCATTTTACCAGGAGCTTATAAAGTTTGCTGAAGACTATCTCGATGAGTGTCCCGCCGTATCTGAGATTAAAGTTGCCCTTCGTGAACGAGCCTTAAAATGGAATGAAATGCAGGATGAAATAAACAGGCGTCTCCGCCTTCGCATGGCTAAAAAAAAGCCTATTGACATATTTAGCAAAAAGGAAAATATTGGGGGCGTGAAACCTCTGTTGCCTGCGCTGATTCAACGTTTAAAAAATGTCACTGGCGAGCGCGGAAAGAAAACGGCGTTGGCTAATTTTTTAGATGTTTCACCGGCAATGGTTTCGCAATGGCTGTCTGGCGATAGAGAGCCAGGCGGTGAAACCACGCTCCGCTTGCTTACTTGGGTCGAGCAGGAAGAGCGTCAAAAATAAAATGCCCTGGCAGATGCTTAGAACATCCGCCAGAGCGGGACCCGAACCATGAAGTCCAGTTATGAAAAACACAATCCGAGTCAGCCGTAAAAATACGTCTCAAACCAAAACCCCTCAAGGCAAAAAACCTTCAATCCACGGCCAAGAGACTGCAACCTTCGGCAAGATTAAAACAACAAGAGGCGCCGTAAAAACAAATATTTATGGTAAGGTGCCCTATGAAACGCTTTGTATGGGCCTCGAACTGGGATTGAGCGATGAGGAAATCCAAGCCCTCTCCCTCATAACAGAGTTTGAAGGCCGTAGCGTACGCGAGTATTTCAAAATTGCCATTGTCGGTATTATGGAAGCCTCCGCAGCTGATTTCGTAGTCCAGGCACGGGACGCGAAAGACTATTTAGAAAAAACAGCGGCGCAAAATGTTCTCTCCAGGCTTAAACTTCACATGCCTGTCTTAGAAACAGCGGTAGAGAAAAGTCAGGCTGGAAGGAGAGATGGTTTAAGCATGTTGTTTGAAGCTGTCAGGGAATCAGAGTCTCTGAATGCTTTAATGCTAAACACCCTTGAAAACAGAAATGTGGACGCTTTTCGCGAAGCAAATGGCTATCTTGCCGCTGGTGTCCGAACATTGATGCGGCACGTTAAGCACGATCTGGAAATGGCGTCCGATGCCTTGAGCGAAGCAAAAAATTAAACCTACACCCGCGCCGCCAACGTGGGCTAGGCGGCGCAAACTCAAATTTTATTATTATGCCATCCAGAAACTTTCAGTCAGAACAATCAGCCGGAAAATCCTGGCCGAAAAAATATCACTCGCTAAAACCCAAACTCGGCAGGGGGTGGATCGCCGTCAATATGTCCAAGCACGATATATTGCTAATGAGAAAACTCGCCCGCGCAAACGGAAGCAACTTTCGTCTTTTTTGTGAGAAAGCGTTGCGCAAGGCAGCTGGAGAATTGCGCGAAAAGTTTGGATTGTCATTTGAACAGTCATGCCGATTGACGCGCGGACAAATAGACGCCTTGGCCGAAAGAACACGACTTGGTCGTCGCCTTGTCCAGACTTTAGCGCCTGAAAAAAATTAAACTCCCAATCGCGCCGGTCGGCCACGCTGACCGGCGCGCAACCTTAAAACGAATAATGAGCAGACTTGAAAACATCCGTCCGGTCATGGACGCAATGCATAAGGCCGGATGGATCAATGTACCCGGTTTGAATGAAGCGCATGCCGGTAAAGTTGAGGCTTCGTTTTCATGGACCGATGTCGGCGCTCGACGGAAGGAGGAGTTTCGTAATTTGCTCCGCGAGCTTGATGAAGCTGAGGGGAAAATCTGTCGAGGCGAAAACAATTTATTTTTTCAACCGGACGCCGCCGATGGAAAGATAAATCCGAACGAAATGGCTTGCGTATGTCTTCTGGCGCGTAGCTATAACACGGCCCATAAATATCCTGAAATGCCTCGCGCTGTAAAAATTTTGGATGAAGCTGGCTGGATTCGCGTCGGAGAATCAACGTATTCCGAATCTACCCATGAAGCTAACGTTGCTGTAACACCCACTCCGGCTGGCCATGAAAAATTCAAATCGCTCCTTTCACTGCTAAGTGAACTGGATAATGCGGAACATAAATTAAGCCCGGATGAAGCCGCCTTCGCCTGGGCATTGGCCAGAATCTTTGCGCAGGATAAGGGCCACGCCGAAAAGCCCCGCATATAATATCTATCCGCGTATTACACCGGCCTGGGCAATCGTCCATGCCGGTTTTCTTTTTTACGATAGTTGCAGTTTTAAGTTTCCGGTTTATCATCTATTTCGCGCCGCGCGTCTCGGACGTTTGCGCGAGGTCTGCCGCAAGGTAGGGACACGTAGCTACGGCGCATTGCGCTGGCGCGTTTCGGATCTATGAGAAAAGGCTGCTTCCGGGCTCCCATTATTCCCTGGCATGTTTTTCGATCATCCGCTAGATGTTTTTTATCCCCCTTAATGGCCCTTTAAGTGGGCATTAAAGCCCTGCATTTGCCATTCAAACCCTGTCCGGTCTATCCTGTCTGGATGCTTGGAACCCCTAAAAACGATGTCCCACGTCCCACCCCCCTCTGACCTACGGTGATTATGTCCGGTTTTGCATTTTGAGAGTTCCAAAACTTAAAAGCCATTGATTTCATTATGGTTTTATGATGCCGCTTTTTTGGAACTGTTGAAAACGGAAACCGGACATGTTTCAGGAAACCGGACATCGCCGCAACGTCCAATTCGGCTCAAACCCCCAATGATTGTGCCTTAATTCGCCATATTCGGCGTTATTCGACCTTTTATTTAAATTCCGGACATAATCGCCGCCGAGACTCATTCTTTGGAAAAACTGGTGCGGATAACAGGACTTGAACCTGTACGCCTTACGGCACTACCACCTCAAAGTAGCGTGTCTGCCAATTCCACCATATCCGCGCCATTCGAATCATAAAAGATGCCCTCGCCGCAGGCAAGGCCATTCGTTTCTATTCGAAGATCCTCTGAATCCCCTGCAAGACTGACGGTGGCGAGCCAAAGATGCTGCCCGGTTTGCCCAGGTCGATTTGCAAGAGGACGCCGACGCTGTTGGCCCCGCGTTGTCCGTTGCGGATGGCGTTGATACCGTAAGCGTAGTCGGTCATGACTTTGTAGCGGTCCGTCGGCGAGTGCCACATAAGGCCCCCGGACACGCCGCTCAGCCAATTCCCCGGCTGTCCTTCGCCAGCCAGATACTGCACCCCGGCAGTGGAGGCGTTGACGACGATGTCCCAGCGTTTCTTTCGGTCAAGCGGTATGATATAATTGGCGTTCAGGAGTACGAATTGGCGCGCGCTGATTTCCTGGTAAAAATATCCCGGCAAAGATAGCGGAAACTCCGCAATCAACGGCAGGAAGCTCCCGAGGCGATAGGCGCTGAAGCGGTCAGTATTGAGGCTCGACCCGGCGGTGAGGCGCACATAGACATTTTGCTGGTTTTCGAACGTGTAGGACAGCGCCGCTTCACCCCAGAACAAATGCGATTGGGAGCGTAATTCGCGGTCACCGGAGTATCCATAGTAGCCGGGGTTGCTGCGCACGTGGCCTTCATACCAAAGGGACAATTCCATTGCCAGGGCGGGAAACAGGGTAGGTTCCACACCGCCGAAACGCAGGCCCGCGCGCACGCTGCCGTCCAGGTGATTGTTCGGCAAGGTGAAATTGGGGGCAGTGTCGGACGTCTCATAAATGGAGTAATGCCCCGTGCCGCGCACGACGCCGTAGAGCGGGATTTCGCGACCCGGATCGAACAAATGATAAACGCTCAGCGACAGTTCCCCACCGTAGCCGTCGAAAGATTCCTGAGGATAGAACGTGCCGCCGCGGATTTCGTTGTAGCTGTCGGCAAAACCGCCGCCGGCGACGCCGAGGCCAACGTCGGTGTTTGGTCCCAGCGCATTGAGGAAGCCCAGCTCGGAATCTACGTAGGTCGGCGCCAGCGCCACCCGCAGGGTCAAATTGGTGTCGTGAAGGAAATCCGGCTGGTTATGATAATAGAAGGCATAGCCGGCAAAAGGCTGGCGGCCTTCGAAGACGCCATTGTAGCCTACTTGAACCAGGTCACGCTTGACGGGGTCAACCTGTGCCGAAGACACAACCGGGGTAAGCAGGATCAACCCCCCTATCAGCCCCCAAAGGACACTCCCTCGTCGTTTCATTCCGGCATTTAAATAACCCACGGTCACGGTTTCGGCAAGCGGGAACAATGGCCTTTTTTCTATGGTAAAAGAGGTGGTTTAGCCCTATCTGGCAATCGAATTAGCTTGATTGGGCGAATGCCGCCAAGACACATTGGCATGGCAATGGACGCTGAACCGTCAGCGGGTTCGATCTTCCCTCGAACGGACTGGGCCGAATTAACCAAGGCGGCAGACGCGGAACAAGCGCCTTTGGATCGGCTCATCCGTGTCTATTGGCAGCCCCTCAAAATCTTCCTGGTGGCCACGTTTCCCAGCCTGTCCGGGCAGGCGGAAGAACTGCTCCAGGATTTCGCCGGCGACAAGATGCTCCGGGAGGGCTGGCTCAAAAAAGCCGACCAGACGCGCGGACGTTTCCGTGACTTTCTCAAGATCAGTTTACGGAACTTCATTCTGGATTATTTGAGCAAGACGGAGGTGAAAAATCCGCCGGTCTCGTTGGAGGAACTGGAGCAGGAAATCCCCGAATCCCCGGCATCGGCGGAAGAATTTGATTTAGCCTGGACGCGGGCGGTGTTGTCCGAAACCCTGCGCCGCATGGAGGCCGATTGCCGCAAACCCGGTAAAGACCAGCCCCGGCGCACGTGCATTTGGGAAATGTTCCGCGTCCGACTGCTCGAACCGCTTTTCCATGACGCGCCCCAGATGCCATACGACCAGTTGGTTGCGCGTTTTGGATTGAAGTCGCCGCTGGACGCTTCCAACACACTCTTGAGCGGCAAACGTATCTTTAAGGCGCATCTGGATGAGGTCATCCGTGATTATGCGGGCAAAGACACGGCAACGGACCTGGAAGTGGAGGCATTGAAGGATTTCCTGCGCAAGTTGTCGAAAAACTGAAAAAGCATGCAAGATTCGGGCGGACAATACGTATCGGATAAGGACAAGAAAGCCATTATGTCCGACTTCGATTCTTCGGCGGCGCTCACGAAGGGCCGCGCGCGCGAGTTGGCCGCGCTCATTTCCAGCGGGGATGACAGCAGCCCGCTGTGGGGCGCTGATGAATTGGCAGCGTTGTTCCGGCATCAGATGTCCGCGCCGGTGCTGGTGGATTTGGGCAGTTTTGATCCACGCACGGCCAAACAATTGAAAACGCTGGCCGAAGCACAGGGCCTGCTTCTATCCAGTTTCGCCGACCTTTTTAACCACACCACGCCGCCGCTCCAGCTTCTGCAACTGGTCAAGGATTTCGCCAAGGCGAACATGGACCATCCGGAGAGCGGTCTGCCACGGGAAATCGCCACGGCACTTTATTATACGAGCATCGCTGCCGCGTTGCTGCGGCTCGATAAACGGATTTCGCAACTGCCGGATGCTGAATTGCAGCGCGGCCTGCGCTGGGCGCAGGAACAACGATGGCTCGATGACGCGACGAAGGGGTTGATCGCCGCGACCTTGAAAAAGTTGTCCGGCGACAAAGAGGCCAAGCCATGAGCGAACCGGAGAATCCATCAGGATTTGCGCCTCCGGTTTCCGCGTTCACGGGCCCGGTCGCGGAATTGATTGCGCAGCGGATGCTCACGCCACCGCCGCGCCCGGGGCTGCTGGCCGTCCTGGACCATTTTGAAATCATTCGCATTCTCGGCGGCGGTGGCATGGGTATTGTCCTGCTCGCGCGCGACACGCGCACAGGCCGCGACATGGCCGTGAAGCTGGTCAAGTCCGAGCTGGTGACCAACCAGGAGGTCGTCCATCGCTTCCTCAAAGAAGCAGGGCATTTGAAAAAATTGCGGCACACAAACATCGTGCCGGTGGACGAAATTTCTGAGAAGGTTGAGGCGCCTTACTTTGTGATGCCTTATTTCGAAAAAGGCAGCCTGGCCAATCGGATCAAGCCGGGCCAGCCGCTCGACACGGGCACCATCCTGGACATGGCCGCGCAGGTGGCGGAAGGTTTGAGCTTCGCGCACCGCAGCGGCATCATTCATCGCGACCTCAAGCCGGCGAATATCCTTGTGGCGAGCGACCGCGTATGCCTCGGGGATTTTGGCCTGGCGCGCACGGTGTTCAACGACAGCATCGTGGACGTGGAGCGGCAACAGCTCGAAGGGACGGCTCCCTACATGTCCCCAGCCGTGGCCGCAGGCGATGCGGAGGACACGCGCTGTGATATTTATTCTTTTGGCGCGCTGCTCTACGAAATGCTGACCGGCCAGCCACCCTACCAGGGGCGAAGCACGAAGGAGATTCTCAATAAAATTATCGCCGGGCCGCCGCCGCCG
>Ga0206816_1201_pt1 | contig 13364 bp, 9 predicted proteins | sample Alteio_BWOrgCont_88_FD_152866 | JGI IMG/M metagenome (GOLD analysis project Ga0206816, IMG submission 152866) | Enriched cells from forest soil in Barre Woods Harvard Forest LTER site, Petersham, Massachusetts, United States -... | ecosystem: Environmental > Terrestrial > Soil > Temperate forest > O... | reverse complement strand
AAATAGACTTTGATTAGTGTGTTCACAGCATTTACGTCTCCATTTTCGACGACCGTCGTGCCTTCCACCTGACTGCTGGCTATAGCCATGAATGCAGGAATTGTCAGGGGGGTATTTCCGCTGCTGTTTATCGACCCCTCATACATGCTTGTTGGAACCGTGCTGGACGAACTGTTAAGCCAAACGAGATTTCCCAGACCCAGTAGCTCGGGCCGATTGGTCACGCCCGCTACCCAGGTCATAAAGCCAGGATTCCCATATTCATACTGGTCATTCCAGCCCCATGGCGGAAAGAATTGACCTTGATTGCCTTGAGATTCACTGTCTTGCCGGTTGTTGTCGCCATCGAAAGGATCATAGTCAACCGCCGAACAAACTTCCTCATAAAAAGCTTCTACGCACCCGACATCACCCAGGGCAGTGCCTGCTATCGGAACTGCACCGGGAGAATCGGGGGTCCAGGCTTCCGGAAGGCTTTCATTGTTGGTAGGATTCACATACAATTGAAGGCGCGTCGGATCGAGGGGGAAGGCATAAACCGGAAGTTGGCCGACAGTGCTGTTGATAATGGAACTGAGGCCGTTATTGCCATTGACCAGGCTGCTTAAATCTGAGCCTACGTCGGGGATATAGCCCAGGCCGGCTCCAATCCATTCTGTGCTGGCAACGAAGACATTGTTCGCGCCGCTGGCATAGGCGCAGGCATTGGCATTGGCAAATACCAGGAACGGCGCCGCATCGGCGATGTCCTCCTGGATGCTGTAGGAATTGCCGACCAAAACATCATAAAAAAGATGTTGCGCCGCGTCCTCCACCGGCAACAAGTCACACATCACACAGGCCGGAATCCAGGCGCCATAGGCCCATTCGCAGAACGGTATATCCTTGATGATTTCCAGGGGAACCGCGACCCCGCACATGACCGTGGAAACGCCTTCGGCAATACACAACGCCTCGTCCACCGTGTAATGAAGATTGTTCAATTGCTGCTCGATATTGCAAAAGCGCGCCTGCCACAACGCCGCCGAGTCCGCCGCCGAGTCAACCGCGTTTTGGGCCACGATGCGGTCATAGATGGCCTGGTTGGTATCAAAAGCAATGATGGCAAAAATGGTCGCCAAAAAAACCATCATCCCGGCGAGCAACGTCACCGAGCCCCGCTCGTCCGAACGCACGGTTTCCATTCGCAAGGCCAGCTTGAACTTGTCGGAAGAAGCGGATTTGATTTCGTTCATAGGTGTCTCGATGGATTTATTGCGTTCAATTCGTGGAGAGTGGAGGCGATGGACAGGTGCAGGGACAACCGATCCCTCCCACCGGTGGAGCCGTTTGAGTGCCTGTATTTGCACCGTTGAAGGCTGAGCCGTTGTTGTTGCTGCCCTCGTTTACGCCGCCGGGAATGCTGCCGCTGATGGTCGGCTCATTGGCCAGGTCTTTGTTGAGCTGGTTCATGGCGTTGGTCAAGCTCGTCCCGTCGGTCCCGTAGTCAACGTAATAACCACTATAGGCCGTTTCAGCATTTTCCAGCGCCGTCAAATTATCTGAGTTGGTACTTTGATCGTAATTTTGTTTTGCCGTCAGGTATTGTTGATAGGCATTGGTCATATTCTCGCAGGCTTGTTCGGTCTGCACCAGGTCGTTCGAGTAGGTATTTTGATCCGTTTGCGTCTGCTGTAATTGCGCCAGCGCATCGTTCGTACCGGAACCCTGGGAATCAGTTATCGAGTCCGGCATCCGCGGGATGCCACTCCAGTTGCAATAGCCGATGGCACATTCGCTCTGGATGTTGACATATGGCAACAAGACGACCGGCAGGTCATTGAGCAGGCTGCTCTCCATGGAACTTAGTGAATTGGCCATGCTGGAGTCATATTGCGACAAGTCGCTAATATACTGCTGCCCCGGGGCGTTGCCCGCATAAAGAGGCAAAAGATACTTCGGCACACCCGTCAGCCCGGCGGCCAGCGGCTGTGTACCTGCATAAATGTTGGTTTTATCGCCGACAAATTTCCACAATTCAGCCAGGCCCGGGATGTAAAGCGGCTGCGGGTAATTGATGGATACCATCACCTGCGTGGGGCTCGTGGAGTCGTAATTGGTGAGCCAGCAATTCACACTGCCGCCCAACAGATCTGAGTTGTACCGAACGTATTTAGCCATAGGATAGCCCACGACGATATTGCCCGCCCCGGTCATAATGCTATTCAAAAAGGTAGTAACATCGGCACCCACGTTCTGCAAGGAAGTCAAGTAGCTGCCACCGATTTCACCCGGGGCGGGGCGCGCGACCGGTGCCATGGCAATGGCTGCGGCGATAGTCGCGTCGTCCGCGGCGTTGGTGGTATCAACGCTGGCACGCACGGAATAGACCCGCGCCGCCTCAAAGGCGGCATAATTGCCCAGCTGGGTCGCCTGCACTATGGAAAAGTATTGAACCATCGAGAAGAAAAACAGAAGGATAACGGGAATGACGATGACAAACTCGGTAAGAGCCTGCCCGCCTTCATCCGGAATTATGTTCCAGCGCAAATTCCGACGCTTCATATAAAATTTTACACCGCAGCGCCAACCAACAGCGCAAGCAGGCAGCCCAAGGCAATGGCCATTCCATAAGGAACAGCTATCGGTGCCGGCGGTTCCAGCCCGGCGTCATCGCGCTTACGCCAAAATGCCAGCCGCTTGATTCCCCATGCAATTCGCATCCAGAAATCTTTGCGCCATACGACCATCATCACAGCCAGGAAAGCGCCAATGAAAGCGGTATAGACCAGAGCCGGCTTGATCAAAGCGGCGCCCATCAATGCGCCCGCAGCGCCCATCAGCTTGACGTCACCACCGCCTACACCACCGAAGACATAAAAAATAAAGAGAAACCCAAAACCGATCAGCAAGCCAACTATACTGGAAACAAAGGCGTTTGTTCCATGGAGATATGAAATGAGCAATCCCAATGACATGCCTGAAAGTGTCAGCCAATTGGGGATGCGCATTTCTTTCAATTCAATGTAAACAGCAATGGTAAGCATTAACGCCAGCACCAGAAATGCAGGCATTGAATTAACATTGCCTGCATTTGCCGCGGAGGATGGTAAATAGGGCTGCATGTTTTCGGTCACGGGCCCGGAAATAATAAGAGCAGCTTGGTGGTTTCGTATTGGGACCGGGCGGCTGAATAAAAACCGTTGTCGGGATAATACAGGTAATAAATTGCCGGAACCATGATACCCGTAATCAGAAGGTATTCAGTCATGGCTATACCGCGCTCATCGCGCATGCATTCCACGAACTTCGCCCGTAAGTTCCGCCAACTAAGTAAATTGGCTTTCATGGATTGACTTTCAAAGTTCTCAAAAGAATACGTTCAAGCAGATGCTTTTGCAAGCCTTTTCCCGAAATCGGTTTTTTATAGTGCCGAACTCAGGGATGGTCAAAATGTCTGTTTCTTGCGTTCAGGGTAACCCTAAAACAATTGGAACATTCACGTCCTTTCTTTGATGTGATGTGTCCATCATTTTGAGCAGTAGGTTGCCGATTTGCCCTTTCTTCGACGGTAATTGTGATGCAGTGACATAGATCGCGTAATCATACCCGTCCGGATCAGGGTCAATTTCGGTTTGAAAATCGCCCGGCGGAGGAACGGCATCCAACAAGGTCAGAGGCGAGGAGCCATGTTGTTTCAACCACAGAACGCGCGTCTGCTCCCCATTCTGCGCCTGGAAGACCAATTGAGTGGGAAGCAATTCCATTTTTGGCGGATTGCGAACGTAAACCCCCACGGAACACGGCGGGTCATCGGTATCGGAACTACAGACGGTCATGGGAACTACTCCGCTGTCTCCGGGGAACCAGTCTGCGGCGCGGACAGTCAAAAGAAACGAGCCTCCCGCTTCGGACGAAATGTCAGCCTGGAGGTTGGTGTCTTCACTGGAAACCAGGGACAAAGGTGCACGCAGTTTGAACATCGGTGTTATTTCAGCCGTAGTCGTGTTGGGCCCCGCAGTCAGATCAAGTACCGGCGACAGTGGATCTACCTGATACATCCTCACCGATACGCCGTCCAATTCGAGAATGGACGCGGGATTCTGCGGATCGTTGGCATTGACCAGAACACCTCGGGTGACCGCCCCATCCAAAACGTTCAAGTCCAGTTTCGCATGAATCAGGGTTTCTGTGCCGGGAGGAACGTTGGTCGTATCAATGTAAGCGTGGAGGCAGACACCACAAGTGGAGGCGATATTGCTGATGATCAATGGCGCATCACCTGCATTACTGATACAGAAGTCATGAGATAAAACAGCACCGTTCGTGATTGTCCCGAAATTCCAGAATTGGTGGTCAATCGCCATACGCGGGGAGCCGGAAACATTGCCACACAGGGCGAGAAGCGGGAAAGCCACCAGCACAACGATTACCCGAAACGAACGACCGGCCCGATTACGCCGCATTACCGGCCAAACCGATTTCATTGCGCCAGGTCTTTCAATTTGGCCTGCGCCAAATCGTAATACTTCTCCCCGGGCGCGCTAAGATCCACCACGTGCTGAAAATCCTGGCGCGCCTGATCATTCTGCTGCAAATCCAATTGGACAATTCCCTGCTCATACAATTTTTTGCATTCCCCCCCGACTTTATCCAGTAGTTTATTGCGTTGCGCAGCGATGTCCCGGTCACCGGGGTTGGCCTTGGCGGCGAGATTATATAAACGGACAGCATCTTTTTCGTTGCCGGATTGCAACGCATTAGCCGCTTTGGATGCATCGGACTGAGCGGCTTGCGAAAGATTAGCTGAAATCTGGCTTTCCGCCACTTGCGCGCGTTTGCGAAATGTATTTAGCGGGTCGGGTTCGAGATTAATAATACTTTGGCAAGTCTGTTGAGCCTGCAACAAAGCACCCACATCATCCGATGTATTTATCGCTTCGGCATCTCCCAATGGTTTGATCAACTCGTTCATCTGGCGAATACGATTCTGCAGATCCAGCAAAACGGTAGCGTTTGGCGATTGCTGCAAACCCTGTTGAACCTCCTGGAGCGCTTCGGTGATATTGCCATTTTGGTAAGACCCAACGGCCTGGTTCAAAAATCCCGCAATCTGCCGTGATGAGGCGATTTGATCCAGCGCCTGTTTGGCGTCCACATAATACACGCTGCTGGTGGGGATGGAGCGCAAAAGAGGTTCGGCCATGTCCAGTTGTTGATGGTCCAAATCGCTTTTCGCCTGGGCCAGGTTTTGCTGCGCGGTCAATTCACTATTGGCCTGCGCCAGCCGTCGCTGGAGCAATTCAGATTGGGGATAGGTTCCCTGCGCCTTTTCCAGTAATTCCTTGGCATCGGTCCAATTTCTGGAGGTAAAAGCAAGCTGCGCATTTTCGATGTAGCCAATGACCGCCTGTAACTCGACCGCCTTCTGATCATTCGGGGCATCGCGAAGCACCTGGTTGACTAAGTCTTTGGCTTTGTCGTAGTCCTCGTTGGCGGCTGCCTGGCTGGCCATGCTCAGGAGGTCAGCATCCTCGATTTCCTCCTTCACCTGCTCGATGTCTCGCTTGGCTTCCACGCGGTTTGGATCCCGCGCCAGTGCCGCTTCATATTCCGTCAACGCGTTTGTTAATTGCCCCTGCTGCTCATAAGCCTGGCCCTGCCTGATGTGCTTTCCGGCGATGTCAGGCGGCCGGAGAAATTTCGCCAGCAATACGATGACAAAGAGCACACCTACGGTTATGAGAACGGTCTTGGTGTTCTTGCGTTTTTGGCGCAAGTCCACTGTCTCAAAAATAAGCGTCGAAACGCCGAGCTTGATCTTCTGGCCGTTTGACAGCTTGTTCTTCTGGACTTTGACGCCATCCAGGAAGGTCCCATTGCTGCTCTTAAGGTCCTCGATATAGTAGTCGTCGCCTTCCTGGACAATTTGCGCATGTGCTGTGGAAATGGCGTCATCCACCAGTACAACGTTGTTGTTCAATCCGCGCCCAAGGGTCAGCGTGCCTTCCCAATTGCGGAAAACTCCTCCAGCAAGCGGCCCTTCCACAATCCGCAATTTTACGTCGAAGTTGCCAATATCCTTCTTTTGCACGACTGCTTGTCCCGGGGCTTCTTCCTTTAGATCTGCGGCGGAGGCTACGCGGGTTTTGTCATCATCCAAATCGTCCGCGCTGGTCTTGTCTAAAACAAATTTGATGCGGGTCGCGCCAATGCCAATCTCGTCACCATCCCTCAACTCTTTTTTGGTGGTGATTTTTTCATCATTGAGCATCGTGCCGTTTCGGCTGCCGTTATCTACCAGCCAAAAGTTACCGCCTTCAAAAACGACATTGGCATGTTCGCGTGAAGCCAGAGGTTCATCCAGCGGGAGGCTGCAAGTGGGCGAACGCCCCATGACAAACGGATTGGCTGCAATAGCCACCTTGGAAACCAACTTCCTGTCTTTGGACACCTGCAAAACAGCTTTCATGGTATTTTTATTTTTTAATGCGGCAACGTCTGGGAGATGCCGTAAGCCTCCTGATAGGCCGGATCCGTCTTGTCCGGTACCATTTGCATCATTTTATTGGCCGCCCAGTAGGCGCGTTTTTTGTCTCCCTCCTTCAAAGCGCTCGTGATTTGGAACCGCTGCTCGTCCAGCGCATGATTGAATTCCCGTGTCGCATCGGACAGCCCTTGCGCCGCGGCGTTATAAGCAGGCAACCGCTCCGGCGGCGCCAGGCTTAATTGCAGCGCCTGGTGAAATTCCTGGATGGATTTGTATAAATTTTCCGGGCTGACATCCCGGCTATCGTAAAGTATTTTGGCGCTCGACAGGTGCTCGTCAACTTCATGGGACAATTCCGCAGGATTCGATAACGCCAGTTGCTGCATGGTTTCATCCGGCATCGGAAAATCAATAAACTGCTGCTGGACATATTGGCCCAGGCGGAAACTTTTCAAGATCGAAGTAAACTGCGGAACGTTTTGGGAGTATACCTCGCCTGCACTCACGCATTCAACGACTACGCGTGTATCCTCATTAAGCATATAAATTCCCCTGCCCCTCGAGTTTGGCGTCGCGAATTCGTAGAATATTACCGATACACCATTAACATTTATCTTCCGGCTGCCAACCAATTCGAAGCCCTGGTTGCGCTGTTTTAAGATATCCTGGTAATGATTGAAGCCGTCAGTCAAACCCGTGGTCATGAAATCCTGGTTCTTGTCCGTATAAACATTGACCCGGCTCCAATTATTGCCGCTCTGGCTGCCAAATCCAAAACCCATGACACCTGTATCGTCAGCGGTCTTTGACCAATCCAGCGGACGGTCAATGATAAAGTCATACAGCGCGTCCTTATAAGCCATCGTGCTGCCCGACACCTCGCGGTGGCTGACGAAATACCAAATAACCACGCCCAGAACCAGCACGACCGCCACACCGGCAATCGCAATCTTGGAAACGCCCCTTGCGGCTACTTTCTTTTCAATTTTCTCCTGCGCCTGCCAATTGGGCAACTCGGCCGCATTCATCATGCGGGTGCGGTCATCCATCATTGCCCGCGTTTCATCCGACTCCTCTTCCTTGCGCTTCGGCACAGGAAGCGCGTCGGGATCGGCAATGCGAGTCCCGTCTATTTCGGCCTCGCGTGGTTCCAAGTCCGCTCGTTTGGGCCCTGGAGCAGCGCCGGACGCTTCTTCAAAACGCATCTTGGTATTACCCACTTCGATGATATCGCCAGGATTTAAGGAAACGACGCCAGTGAGGGGTTTTCCATTGAGCATGCTCCCCTGGGTGCTCTTGTTTTCAACAAAGACAGCACCCGATTCCACCCTAATTTCCAGGTGCCGCCGGGAAACAAGAGGGTCGTCTACTTGCACGTCCGCATTTTTCGACCGTCCCACGATCATCAAGGCCGACGTCAGGGGCTTGCTGGTACCCTTTCCGGCGCCTTCCAAAACGGTGAGAACGTTTTTCATGATTTCATTTATGAAGATTCTGCAGCATCTGGATTATGATCGGCGCCAGAATCATTATAAATACCGACGGCAAAATGCAAACGATCAGCGGCATCATCATTTTGACCGGTGCTTCCTGGGCCAATTTCTCAGCACGTTGCCCACGGCGTATCCGCAGCATTTCCGACTGCATGTTCAAGATGGGGCCGATGCTTACCCCCAGCCGGTCCGCCTGAATCAACGCGGAAACTACCGCATTCAAATCCTGCAACTGCACCCGGTTGGCCATTTCTCTCAGCGCCTCGCGCCGCGGCCGTCCCAGCTCGGTTTGCTTGAAAAATCGTTCCAGTTCCTCCTTCAACGGTCCTTCCGGATGCTTCTCCACCACCCGTCGCATCGCGGACATGAAATCCAGTCCTGCTTCCACGGAAATGGTCAACAGATCCAAAGTGTTGGGCAGTTGCAACATAATGGACTTTTGGCGTTTCTTGGCCTGTTCTCCTAAATTCATCGCCGGGAACATAAATCCCAACGCCAGCAGCGCCATGTAAACGAGCACTTGCTTGGGGCCTTCAACCAAGCCGGAAAGAAAAGACATTTTGTGGAAGATAAAACCCCAAAAGATCGGGAAAACAATCATGAGCAGCAATTGAGTCCCAAAAAGCTGAAGGCCGGTTGTGTCCCCTGGCTCGCCTGCGGCGATGATCTGGCGATTCAGTTTTTCAACATGGGTCTTCGCCACGTTGCCACCCCATTGGAGGCCTTGTTCTCCAACGGATGTCAGAAATTGTTTGAGCGCAGGATTCATAAATCAATATTCTATGCTGGCCATTTTACGGACCCAGAGATAACCCGCCACGTCGAGAATGACGACAAAAAGCAAAGCGATAAAGCCCGGCAACGTTGTCCACATCAAACGCATCAAATCCGGATTGACTTTGATCATCGCAAACAAAAATCCATAAGGAAGCACACCCACGACTGCCGCCTGCATTTTTCCTTCCGAGGTCAGTGCATCGGCTTTGCCATGTAGAATTTTACGCTCACGCACCATGCCCACAATCTTGTCAAATACTTCCGCCAGGTTGCCGCCCAGTTGCCGGGTGATCTGGATGGCCGTCACCACCAGGCCCAAATCCTCATCCCTCGTACGCTCAACGCAGTTCTTCAGGGCCACATCCAAATCCACGCCTACTTTATATTCGCGGCGCACGAGGTCAAACTCCTGCGAAATAGGTGCCGGCATCTCTTCAATTAACATGTCAATGGCCTGCTGCAACGTGAAGCCCGAACGTAATCCATTGGACATCATCACCAGGCCGTCCACCAATTGCTCGCTAAAGGCGGCACGACGACGGCGGCGCAGGAAAATAATAAAAACCTCAGGCCCCCAATAGGCCAGCGTCCCCAAAATAATTGCCACCACAATGGGTCCCGGAGGTGCAAAATCCCAGGCGAAGATGAGTCCAACGACTGCGGCAACGGTGGCCAGGCCCAATTTGAGTTTTTGCAGCCCATCCACCGAAATGAAAATAAACATCTGCTCCAACTCGCGGGCCACTTGCTCTTTTTGGCGAAAGACATTCCGTTTCATTGCTGCCTGGATCGGGCCGGAGACAAAATAAATAATCGCCAGGACCGCCCCGAATACACATAGTAAAATGAGAATGAGCATAATTTTTTTCTCCTGTTTTATTCGTCTTGATCCTGTAAAGGCACGAACAGGGACATATCCACCTCGATACCCGCCTGCCTTAGTTCTTCCACGAACGACGGAATCACGCCCGTCGCCGAATGTTTGCCTTTGACCCGCCCATCGTCTCCCAAGCCGGTCCGTCGATACGAGAATATTTCCTGAAGTTTGATCTCGCCGTCATGCATGGAAGCAATTTCTGCAATGGAGGTCAGCTTGCGCGAACCATCCGAAAAACGTGATATCTGGACGATCATATGAACGGCAGAAAAAATCAGTTCGCGGATGGCCTTGAGGGGAAGGTCTGTTCCCGCATAAAGAACCAGGTTTTCCAACCGGCGAACGGCATCCACAGGCGAGTTGGCGTGAACCGTCGTCATCGAGCCGTCATGCCCCGTATTCATCGCCTGCAACATATCGAGACACTCACCACCACGGCACTCACCCACCACCACACGGTTGGGCCTCATGCGCAAGGCATTTCGAACCAGCTCACGAATCGTTATTTCGCCTTTCCCCTCGATGTTGGGCGGACGGGTTTCCAACCGGACCACGTGGTCCTGCGGCAGCCGCAGTTCGGCGGAATCTTCGATCGTCACAATCCGTTCGCCATCCGGGATAAAAGAGCCGAGCACGTTTAAAAGCGTCGTTTTACCCGAACCGGTGCCGCCGGAGATGACCATGTTTTTCTCGGCCAGCACGCAAACACGAATAAAATTGCCCATGGCCTGCGACAAGCTTCCAAAGCCAATGAGGTCCTCCACCTTGATGCGCTTCTTGGGAAACTTACGGATGGTAATGGTTGGGCTATCCAGCGCCAAAGGGGGAATGATAGCATGAACACGCGAGCCATCATGCAACCGCGCATCCACTGTGGGACTGGATTCATCAATACGCCGGCCAATCGGTCCGACAATGCGCTCAATGGAAGTCAAAATCTCACCTTTGCTCAGGAATGACTTCTGTGATTTTGTGAGCTTGCCTTTGCGCTCCACATAAATTTTTTGCGGGCCGTTCACCATGATTTCCGTCACGTCGCCGTCCGCCAACAAATCCTCCAGCGGTCCCAGGCCCAGGGCGGCATCCAATACCGCCTTCTTTAATTCCTTGCGATCATATTGAGCGGGAATGTCTTTCTCCCGTTCCTCAATGAGCTTGTCCATCACGTCGTTTGCGCGTCGTCGTAAGGACTGGTCTGCCATTTGTGCGAGCGTCAGGCGCTTCAGATTCAGTTCGGAAATGAGCTGGGCATGGAGTTTCTGGCGCATTTCCTCCATCGTCGCCTCAGCCTTCTCCGCAAAAGCTTCGGCATTATCCGCAAAAACGAACCGGTAGTTTCCGATGAAGAACTCATCGCCTGAGGTCAGCGGCTGCTGGATGATCTTTTTTTTCTTATAGATGGTGCCGTTGCTGCTGCCCAGGTCCTGCAACCAGCAGACGCGGTCGCGCACGACCAGTTGGGCGTGACGTGAGGAGACATCTTTACTGCGAAGGATCACATCGCACTCGGCAGAGCGTCCCAATGCGAGGTGGTCGCCCCGATAACTCAATATGTTCGCCTTGATATTCGCCGCCAAATATCACTAATACCGCTGTCGCTCGCTGATCATCCGCCATGTCATTCCTTGCTGGTCTGGTCCTGGAATAATTGGGTATGCTGCTCGCTAAACGGTGTTCCGGGCGCAACCGTCGGAAGCACCGCCTGCGGAGTCACCAAAATAACAAATTCGTCTCTTGTCTTGGTCGTCGATCGGTTTGCGAAAAATAAATCCAACAACGGAATATCCCTGAGCAAAGGCGCGCCATTTTTGGAGTAGTTGGATCCCTGCTGGACCATGCCTGAAATAACCATGCTTTCTCCTTCGTTGCACAAAGCCGTTGCCTTGGTATCAAACGTGTCCAGGCTCAATACTGCGCCAGCGGCATTGCCAATCGGCTCGCTGATTTCCAGCTCAACCGTATTCATTATCCGGTGCTGCCCCTCGAGGACCGGCTTTACTTTGACAATAACGCCGTAATTCACGCTGGTTAAGCTCGAAGGCCCCCCAACCTGGCCCGGCTCCTGGTAATACGACGTAAATCCATCCTGAAAATTACCCTCTTCACCGCTTTGGGTGCTGATGTGCGGCTGCGCTATGACTTTTCCGGACCCGTTTCCTAAATCAGCGGTGATTTGCGCATTCGCATTGGCACTGGCGGTTACGCCATAAGTAACCGGAAAACCACCAGGTATTGACTCGGTGGGGACGACACCATTTGTCCCATTGCCTGTTGCGCCGGGCACTACCTGCAGTTGGTTTCCTTGAACACCAGAATGACCGTTCCCACTGGCATTGCCGCCGATGCTCGCAGACACAGAATCCAGCACGTCGTAACCCCAATTAAAGGTATGGCTGGTGGAAAGATCGATAAATTCCAAATCTGTCTCAATCATCACGTCCTGTACCTGGATCAAATTTACGACATTGGGGATTCTCAGCTTGGCCAGCTCATCCGCCCGTTTCAAATCCGTCTGGTTGTAAACGTACCCGTCCAGCACCACCGTGTCTCCCATCACGCGCGCGGTAACGGTATCAATTCCGATGTCCTTCAAAATCGCCTGCTCCACATATTTATTCATCTGGGTCTTATCAAAGGTGGTCATATTCACCACCGTGCCTCCGTACAAGCCTGCCACTTTGTTGACCTTTTCATAATCTGAGCCCGTTAAAATGTTTCCCTGCAACACGATTTTGTTGCCCACAACTGAAGCATTCAGGCCTTCCACATCGGACAACAAGCCTTGCACCTGCGTCATCGTCTGATTCAGGTCGACCTGGACCACTACATTGGTAATCAAATCAGAGCCTTGCAGTTTTTCAATCCGCAATTCGCTGGTGCCGGTTGCCACGCCATTGACAACCACCGACAAACCGTCATCAGACGGACGCGCGTCAATCACTGAAGGATTTCCCACGTCAATCTTCTTGATTCCTTCAGTGACGCCTATCCTGGCTGTTGTTCCCTGAAGAATGACCAAATCGTCCGCCCGCGCCGACATGGCTCCGCAAAAAGCGGACAAAATCAAAATACCGAGGAATTTCGCGAACTGATATGTTTGTAGTTGTTTCATGGGTCGTTTATTTTGGGGTTTCGTTTATTGGTTAATCTTTACTGGAACTGATTCACCGCCTTCACCGCCTTTCTCCACCTCCACGCTCCGATAATTGCGTTGCTCATCCAAATCTCCGATGATTTTATCAATGGAATCAAATGTGATTCTCGGCAATTTGTCCGGCGTAGTCACATCAGTCGCGCCATTGCGCCTCAGAATTGCCCCCAATTGTCCGTTTTGTCCGGCAAACATTAACTCCTGCGCCTCCGGCAGCGTCAGCGCCAGCGTCAAATCACCTCCACCCTGATTCGCACCCGAGGCACCATTGAAATTCCCTCCCACAGCCAGGACAGTTACATTCTGCAACAGCACAACGTTCACCAAATCGGACGCCTGCCGCCAACTGGCCACCGTCGAAATAGTCTGGTTTGGTTTCGGAATCGAAAAGGTCCCGATGATATCAATATGGTCGCTAGGCTGAATTAAATCTGATTTGACACCCTGTGAAATCGGCACTGTAAAAGCACCTTCCCCGGTCGGAATAATGGAAGACAAACCCCCGCGGTTTTCCGTGACCAAATCTGACCACAAAATCAATTGACCAGCCTTGATGGCCACTGCGGTTTTGCTCCCAATGACGAGTTTTACCTGGTC
>Ga0206816_1168_pt1 | contig 13466 bp, 18 predicted proteins | sample Alteio_BWOrgCont_88_FD_152866 | JGI IMG/M metagenome (GOLD analysis project Ga0206816, IMG submission 152866) | Enriched cells from forest soil in Barre Woods Harvard Forest LTER site, Petersham, Massachusetts, United States -... | ecosystem: Environmental > Terrestrial > Soil > Temperate forest >... | reverse complement strand
CCACGCGGCCGTCCTCGATACCACCGTCGAGCAGCGGGTGGGTGTCGCGCCGCACGTCGAGCAAACGGCCGACGTCGAGCCCACGTAACTCGATGTTCCACGCGCCGCCCGCCGGATCTGGCAGCTTGTGGATTGACAGGCCGGCCTGTGGCTCCACCAGCTCGAGCCGAAAGTCGTCGCCGGAGCTCGCCGTGTCCCAGGCAGTGGCCGGTACGCTGACCCTGATCCCTGCTGGGCCCGCCAGCACGGCGGCGCGAACTGCGAGTCGCAGCCGGCCGGGCCACGTGGCCGCGATCATATCGGCATGTACGCGCAGCCCATGACCGAGGTCGAGATCGAATCCCTCCAGTCGCAGCAACGGCCAGACACCGATGTGTACCAGCCCGATTCGGGCAATTGCGCCATGGCGAACGGCCGCCGACTCTATCCGCGCACGAACCGCCGCCTCGAGCTTGGATCTAAGCAACGGCGCGGCCACGCTTGCGACCAGCACAGTGGCGATTGCTCCAAGCCACCAGCGTCGCCCGCGGATTCGAAACGTAAACATTGACACAAGCATGCCACAGCCAGATCGCGAGTCGGATTGCGGGCGTCGGACCCAGTCCTCAGTCGATCACCGGTTCGTCTCATCAGGATCGTGTTCGGCGTCGCCGGAAACCCTGATTGAAGGTTTAGCCCTGGGTGATGATCCAGGCTTCGAGTGCCTTCAACGTCTCTTGCGGTTTAGCCTCGTTAATGGTGATGGGAATGTCCGGAATTACACCGCGCTTGCACCCATGACCGGAAGGACGCGTGTAGGCGATGATCGGCGTGGCAGCGGACAGGCCAGTCCACGGAAGGGCGATGCGCTTGACCTGACCGGTCTGACAAGAAAGAGCGGCGGTTTCTTCACCAGCGACTTTGGCCAAACCATAATCTTGCACCGCGACCATGAACTGAATGGTGGCGGAGTAGCTGTTAGGTCCGCCGAGAACGTACACGGGGCCGTTGAACCGGATCGGATCATCGGCTGGTGGCGTGAAGAGCTTCGTGTAATTTTCACTCTTGATGGAACCTATCACGTCACCAGGGTCAGCGTTGTCGTTGGTAATGCGCGTCACATAATGCGAGAGTTGGACGTAGGGCTTGGTTGTGAAATGGTCGACGAGCCCCTGCTGCCAGAGCGGGTCATCGCCACCTTCGTTTTCGCGCACATCAATGATGAGTGCACGGACGTTCCGCTCCTTGAAAGCCTCAAAAGCCGCGCGGGTGAATTCAAAATAAGCGTCCTTGAGATCACCGGAGAAACCATCCACCCGCAAATAGCCGATATTGTGATCCAGAATCCTCCACTCGAACATTTCCTCGGGAGATTGCTTCGCGCGCAGCGCCTCCGGCACGCTCGTTCCGCCGCCCGCTCTAATCCTATGAGCGCATCCGGTCTCTGACTGTACTTCGATGTCGTATTGGCCGGTGTCTCCAAAGAGGTACCAGTAGAGCATCGCGAAACGATGCTCTACCCACGTTCGTTGTGACTTTCGTGTATCACTTATAGCGACTTGCATCATCCTTGAGAGCATTTCAGCGGTATCGTGCCCATTTATCGAAAGCAGGCGGTCCCCCGGTTGTATGGCGGATTCACCAGCGGCGACTGTGAATATTCGTAACGAGTCATCTGGCGCGAAACGTACGTCAATCGGGATAACGTGGCCGCCCGCCTTTAGATGCGCGGCCAAGGCTTCCCGGTATGCAGGCATCTGCACTCCGGCGTGCCCATCCCGGAAAAATGGATTGAGTGTGGCGAAGTGTTGCCATGCCTCCCGCCGACTCATAGGCCGCGTCAGCTCTGCCCGAATGGTCGCTGCCTTGGCGTTTAGCTCCCGCAGGATTGCCCGAATCCCAAGATCTGGATTCAGGGACTGAATACCCGCCATCCATGTATCAAAATCAGTTACAAGCGCGGCGGGCGCTATCATCGGGCCATCCTCGAAACGCGCAGGCGGCAATGCGGTGGGGTCCTGCGGCAAAGCCGCGCAACCTTCAAAGAATGTCGCTTTGCCGAATGCCAGAGAGGACCAAGCCGTCAATAGGAAAATGGTTGACCCCAGAGAACCGATGATCCATCTAAACATCTGCCATCCCCTTTTTGTCGGATGTCCCCGCACTCCCTCCTATGTCATGGTCCAATTGAGCGCAGCAGAAATCCCTTCCCTGTAAAAACACCGGTCACGCAAGAAAGTTGCTAAGCACCTGGTTTCTGGCCCCGGAAGCCGATTCGCGGCGACCCGTGGCGTTCCTTTTTGAACCACTTACGGCTAACGTACGGTAAACCGCGACTGGCCACTTGCGCGGTTCCCAGCGGCCCGAGTCGTGCCCATATCCCAATGTCTCAATGCGGCTTGCGCGAGTAGTAGTTGAAGCCGCGTGTGACGCTCTGAGCGCCGGGAGGACCGCGTTCGTGAGGCGCATTGCGGCGAAGAGGTTGAGCGCGAAGTTCTCATGCCACTCCTTGTCGGGGATGGTCCACGACCCCCCCAGAACGCGTGCCCACCACCCGCGTTGTCCACGCGCAAGGAAACGGTGCGGAATTACGAATCGAAAGAACTCGGCGCTCACCAGGCTGAGCGCCGAGACGGGCCGAAATTCGCTCGAGGATTGCTCGCCCTACTTCGATACCGACTTCTTGAACATGCGATCGATCTTCTCGTTGATGGCCTCGATGGCCTGCTGATTGCTCTGCGCCGTCGCCATGGCCTTATCAGCCGTACTTTGGGCCTGTTTGGCGGTCGATGCGGCCCTGGAGGCCGAATCCGCTGCGGCCAGGGCTTGATTGTCGGCGTTCGCTATTTTCGGCGAGATCTGACTGAGCTGTGCCTTCAAGTCATCGAGCTGTGCTTGCGCGGGCTTGAGGTCTGTGCAGCCCGATGCGAAAAGCGTGCAAAGCGAGGCCGCGCTCATGGTGAAAAATGCGTTTCTATATCTGGTCATGAAGCTTTCTCCTGTATTTCTCGACTTGTTGTTAAACGCCCCGTATCGCGCGAAAGCGCGGAATAGGCGCGCGTGTTGGGTGGAATTCCGGTCATAAATCGGAGAGCGGCCTGTCGGCTGCCTCATGGTCCTGCAGGTGAAGTCCATCGATGAGTTCGCCGAGATTGGCCATGAGCGATTCGAGCGTCTGCTCGGAGAGGCCCATCAGCGCCTCGGGAAGTAGACCTTCGGCGGGCCCCGGCGCCTCTTTGAGCACATGGGCGGCGCTCTTGGTGATCGCAAGTCCCACGCGGCGCTGATCTACCTCCGATCGCGTCTTAACCACATAACCTCGTGCGACGAGCTTCTCGATCAACTGGCTGCAGGTGGTTTGGTGGATAGAGAGACGATGGGCGAGATCGGAGACGCCAATACCCGGCGCCTGCTGCAATTCGTGCAGCATCCAAAGCTGCGATCCGGACACCATGCAAGTTGCTTCTATTTGACGAAAATGATGGCGCACGGACCCGTAGATCAGCCTGAACTGCTTTAGTACATCGAGCGTCAGCCGTTTGTGTCGAGGCCGGCCACGACTTATGCCGCCGTACCGTTGCATTTGCGCGCGCAAGATTCACATCCATAGGGTAAAGTACAACAAATATAATGGATACCAATGTATTCGTCCATGAGTCACGATCTCCTCCACGAACCGAATGAAGCGACGAGGTCCACTCGGCCATTGCGTCACTGGCTGCGGCCGGGTCCGTGGGTACGAAGCCTGGTTTTTTGGGGAGGTGCCATTGCTACAGGCGCGACCGCGGTGGCGTTTGCGCGCTTAAGCGATATGGCCCTCGGGCTGTTCCACTCCGCCACGCAGGCAACATTTTTGTGGGCATGGCTTGCGCCGCCCTTAGGATTGGCGCTCGTCGCCTGGTTGACTCACTCGCTCTTTCCCGGAACGAGGGGCAGTGGCATCCCACAAACGATTGCCGCACTCTCCCTGCCGAACACCACAGCAAGAGATAAGTTGTTGTCGATGCGCATCGCGATCGGCAAGCTGATTCTGACGTTGGCTGCACTCTTATGTGGAGCATCCGTCGGACGGGAAGGACCTACCGTGCAGATCGGGGCCTCGATCATGCATTCCCTGCGTCGCTTCACGCGCTTCTCCGTCATTGACATTGACCGAGGATTGATTCTCGCAGGCGGTGCAGCCGGCATCGCCGCAGCCTTCAACACACCGCTCGCAGGGATTGTCTTTGCCATCGAAGAGTTGTCCCGCTCATTTGAGGAGCGCACCTCCGGAACGATCTATACAGCAGTCATCGTGGCCGGGGTCACTTCGGTCGCTCTCGTCGGCAACTACACTTACTTCGGCTCGACTCACGCTGCTCTCACCGAACCTCGGATGTGGCTCGTGGTGCCTATATGCGGGTTGATTGGAGGAATTGCGGGAGGTATTTTCTCGCGCTGCATGCTGGCACTTCGCCGCCCGCTGCCCGGATCTTTGGGTAGGTTCAAGAATCGAGCCCCCATTCGGTTCGCGCTGATCTGTGGAGTCGCTGTCGCATTGATCGGTTGGGCCTCATCGGGCGCGACCTTCGGTACCGGGTATGGAGAGGCGAGCGCTATCGTGCAGCAGCAAGTCATCCCGACTAATTCGTTCGCTTTCATGAAGGCCCTGGCGACACTGGTATCCTACGTCACGGGCATTCCCGGCGGAATATTTGCACCTTCGCTCGCTGTGGGAGCTGGACTAGGCGGCACCCTGAGCCTCTACGTGCCCTATGCGCCGGGCGGGGCGACCGTGTTACTCACCATGGCGGCCTATTTTTCCGGCGTCGTACAGGCGCCTCTCACCGCGCTCGTCATCGTCAGTGAGATGACGGGCAATCGCGACCTGACGCTACCACTTATGGCTGCGACACTCCTGGGTAGAGGCGCCAGCGCCTTGGTATGCCGCGAAAGTCTCTATCGCGCGTTGGCACTTCAATTTCTGCCCGATGGAGCCAAGCAAGGAGAGCCGTGACGGGCGCCGACCTGATAGCGAGCAGGACACGCTTCATATCCGAGTGCTATTTGATTGTGTCCAGGCGACGCAGCAGCGGCATGATGGTCAGTCCCTGAGCAAACATCCCAACGCGATCAATGTTTCGACTAGACGCGTGGTGTCCCGGCGTCAAGCAAACTAGGGTTTGACAACCTGACACGCCTCGCGCTCACGCCTGAACATCTCGCACGCATTTCTTGCGTCCTGCTCTGTCATATTTATGGCATCGATCGAAAAAGTGCCGCCGCTAGCCGGAGTTATTGCAAATTGCAAAGGAGCATCGCTGAGCCGAGACTTCAAGTGATTTATCTTTCGTAGTGCTTGTTCGTATGTCGACTCCGTCGCCAAGTGCGCGACATAGTTAGTCAAGTCCCTGAGTCTGGCTTTGGCCTGAACGATTTCGGGTCCCGTAGGGTAGGTTTGCACAAATGCTCGAACGGCGGCTGCAGTTCCTGTGTCTTGCGCACTCCTCCAAGCAGAGGCTCGTTCAATCGTGGTCACCCCAGCCCGTGCCGCAGCCAGATGAGAACCCTGAGGAAACTCCTGCAGATACATTTGGTACGCGGCGGCTGTATCGGTGTATTGAGCGACCTGCCATCCTGCGTCATCTTTGAGGTGGAGAATCATGGCGCGCGCTTCGGCAACGTGCGAATCTCTGGGGTGAGCGGCAATGAAGGCTTCGTAAGTCAATACGGTGTTGTCGCTGGAAGCCTTCGTCCAATCACCCTGGGCGGAATTGCAGCCGGAGAAGAGTGCGGAAATGCTCAAAAGGCCGATGGCCGCCATGGCGGGCGAAACCTTTTTCACCGTCTATACCCCTTAAAACATTGACCTTCTATCGCCCGAATCGAGTCGTCATTGGCTCTATCAGCCAGCAATTAAGAGACATTGCGTCGCATAAAGTTCCACGCCCTCGAAAACTGATTTCCTTTTCGCGGTATCGACGCTGGCCAAGCAAACGGCATTTGGTGTCCTTTACGATCGTGACAGACTCGGCGCCGAGCCCTGTCCGGACAGCGGCGCGTTGCGTCGTGACCCAATGGGCGCCGTCAATGACGGACGACTTGCAATGCGAGCTCAGGACAGTGCCGGGCGAAGTGCCAGCCCGGATGCGCCTGTCAAATCAGCCTATTTAGAGAGGTCATTCTTGCCTTGGGCGTCACAAGGTCACAAGCTTAGGAATGACTAACGTTACCCGTAGACGACCGACTAAGAGGGCGCCGCTGCGCCGCCAAGCGAAAACAACCGCAAAGGTACCCACCGCGCGGCAAAACTTGGAATTGCAGACTCTTAAATACCTTCGGACAATTTTCGGCTCGGCGCGCAGCCACGATGCCGAGATCCGCCGCCTGGCCGGCATCCCGGGCGCGCAGCTCTGGGCGCTGTCCGAGGTGGCTCGCACAGAAGGCGGCAGTGTCAACGACTTGTCGCAGCGCATGGCCCTGCACCAGACGACTGCAAGCAATTTGGTGAACGCGCTCGTTGAACGCAAGCTCATTCGACGCACCAAAGATGAGCACGATCAACGCATCGTGCGGCTGCACCCAACCATTGAGGGCAAGCGGCTGCTTGCACGAGCCCCACGCCCGTACGCAGGACTTCTGCCTGATGCGCTAAGTCAGTTAGACCAGAGCCGGCTCGCGCAACTTTCATCCAGCTTGGCCGTGGTAGTGGCTGCCCTCAAGCGCCCGGCCGAAAATGCTGCCGGAGAGCCATTGCTCGGCGGATAGGAAGTGTTCCCCGGCGGCAACTGCCTTCGCCGCCCCGGATAATCGCCATTCCTCGTAGGCATTAATTTTGCTATAAACAATGAGATAAATATTTGTTACATTATAATATCCCATTGGCCAATCAGCCTTCTCTCTGGAGTTCGCATGAAAACCACTAGACGCCTTCCGCTTTACGCAACATGTGCCGCACTCGTGCTTTTCGCCTGCGCTTGCGCGACGCAAAAGGACCCCGCACAGGAGGCCTTGGATGCGGCAACCAGCGCCGTTAACAGCGCCCTAACGCAGGACGCGGATAAATATGCACCAAAGGAGGTGACGGCGTTACAGGCTAAACTTGCAGACTTGAAGTCCAAATTCGACAGGAAGAACTACGCCGGAGTCATTCTCGGTCGTCCCGACGTAGTAGCAGCAGCCTCAGAATTGACGCAGACAGCGGCAACACGCAGGGACGCGGAATCCAAGCTCTTGGCAGCGCAATGGAGTGACATAAGCACGTCGGTGCCGAAGTCGTTCGATACGGTACGATCGCGAATCGACGAGTTGGGTAAGAGCAAGCGCCAGCCCAAAAATGTAGATGTGCAAACGGCACGTAGCGACTTGGAAGATGCCGAGAGTAAATGGAATGAAGCGAAAGTCGATTACCAGAATGGCAAAGTCACCGACGCCCTAGCCGCGTCACAGGCGGTGAAGACCCAAGTGAACGCTGCCGCGGCGGCAATCAACCTGCAATTGCCAAGCTCCGCTGGATAATGGCCTGGCGCCAGTGGGGCCCATCACCGGGTTCCGCCTTCTAGTTGTGCTGTGCTCGTCCGGCCGGTGTGCGCTGTTCTACAGCCGTAGCAGGCCGAGGTGCGCAGCGCACGCGTAGCGCCAAAGAACGGAGCTGGGCCCAGTGAGGTTTCTCATACTGCTGAGTTTAGTGGCTGTGAGCCATCGGGCATGCGCGGCAATCAGTGCGAAGGAGTGGCACCACACCACCATTCACGGCCACCCTATCTACTATGCCGTCTTGGGCCACGGTTCCCCGCGCCTGCTATTGCACGGAGGGGGCGAGTCCGGTGAGCAAAGCTTTGCTCGTCAAATCGCCGCTTTCGCACGACATCACCTCGTAGTGGTTCCCGACCAGATGGGACAGGGGCGCACGCCTGATGTAAAAGGGGCGCTTACATATACCGGAATGACAGAAGACACGGCGGCGCTGCTAGAGCATCTCAAGCTCAGTCATGTCGACGTCGTAGGTTTCAGCGATGGTGGCATTTTGGCCCTAATGTTGGCTGCATATCATCCGGAATTGGTGCGCCGCCTGGTAGTCAGCGGAGTCAACATCACGCCTAATGGGATGAATGCGGATGATCTTCAGGATTTGGGCGCGACACAAAGCCAAAATCCTAGAACAATCGACGAAAAGTTGGCGCGCCTGTGGTACACATCACCAACAACGTCTGAATTGAGCGTAGCGATCCTGACGACGATTAAGCAGCCGGTTCTCGTCATCTCTGGCGACCGGGATGCCATTAGGCTCGAGCACACGTTGAAGATATTTCACGCGTTACCGGATGCGGAATTGTGCGTACTGCCTGACACGGACCATGGCACCTTCGCAGAGCGGCCCGAGTGGCTTAACCCCATCATCGCTACCTTCCTGAACAGCCGACAAAGAGCAATAGATGTAGAGGATGGCGATTTGGGAGGCGATCCATAGGTGGGTATCCAAGGACAATTTTTGCTATGTGCGGCGCGATGGCGGAAGAGCTTTCGTTGGTGTCAGTAGCCCAGCTCTCTCTACCCCGTTGTGCACCAAGAGAGGAAACTTATGCGTGTACTACTCACTCCGCTTCTGTTAACCCTTATAGTCGTGGCGGGCTGCAAGAGCTTCCAAGCACCGTCTTTGAGTGTCGCTGCGGGGCACGTAAGGGTAATCACTGCCGAACAAGGGTTGCTTTGTAAATACCTTCAGAACGTCGCCTACACAGCCAAATTGTCTGGCTGGGGTAAGACCTATGAGCACATCCATGAGGCAGGAGAAGACGGGTTGCGCGATAGGGTCGCAACTATTGGTGGGAATGCGGTGGTGTTCACACAAATGGATGCTGATCGATTCAGCGGACGGATCAACTATGCGGGGCAGGCCTTCGAATGCTCTGCAAAACGCGTTGCATCAAATATTCGGTGAAATGCTGGCTGAACTTCCTAAGTGTAGGATGCGCGCAAACCGAGGATGAACGCCGGCTCATCCGACAGTCGCTCTTGAGGCCAAGAGCGGCCGTGGGCAGCAGTCAGTACGCTTGCCGCCCCTCGATGGATATTGAGAGCTTCATGACCATGCTGGGTTCGCACCCAGTGCGACAAGAAGCTCGTCCAGTTGTGCGAATGTCTCGGGCATCGCACTCTCCATCCCGGCGTTGGCATCGAGCGCTTCCTTGGAGGGATAGAGTTCGTGCACGATCAGCAGCGTCTTTCCACCTTTTTCCTCGAAGGTCACGGTGGTGACGGAACCGCCGTCAGTTTCCTCATTAGTCCAGACCAGGCGCGAGTGCGGTATCACTTCGATGTACCTACCGAAGAACGCCATAGGTTCTGAGCCCTCGTTGCCAAACTCGAAACGGTATCTGCCCCCGACACGAACGTCGGCTTCGCAGGAACGCAGGGAGATGCCTATTGACTTCGGTACCCACCACCGCTTGAGCAGTTCGGGCTTTGTCCATGCCTCGAACACGATGCGCGCCGGGGCGTTGAAAGTTCGCGTAACGACGATCTCACGCTCGGACTTCCGTTCCACCGTCGTGCGGTTCTTCATGGAGGTAGCCTCACCGTCTCTTCTTGCGTCCATCAATTTTCTCCTTCCGTTTCAGTTCCTCAACAACCTTGTCCAGCTCGTCAAAGCGTGCGTCCCAGAGTTGGCGATACCTCTCGATCCATGCAGCCTCTTCCTCGAGTCGGCGCAGGCCGAGCCTGCAGGTCCGCACGCGCCCGACCTTCTCGGTGGTGACTAGCCCCGCCTGTTCCAGGACGCCGATATGCTTCTTCATGCCCGTGAGAGTCATGTGGAACTTCTGGGCAAGGTCCGTGATGGAAGCGTCTGCACGCCCGAGCTGCTCTAGAACGCCGCGCCGGGTGGCGTCCGAGAGCGCTGCGAACGAGACATCGAAATCGATCGGGAAACACTGAACCATCTAGTTCAGTATTTAACACACCGATTGGCAGTATGCAAGGGGAGGCTGCGCGCGCTGCGTTGCCGCCCGCCTTCACTCTCGAATAAACCTCACCAGATCCAGCCCTTGGATGCTTCTTGCCGGGCAAGTCGATCTTCATTAAGCGAACCGCGGCTTCGCGTCAGTCAATTTACGCTGCATGACGGCCGTTTTTTGCCGGCTGGCGCCGGGCCTCTACCGCCGCCATCGACCCCAAGCCGATCGTCGTGAACGGCCGGTACGGAGGGAAGAGCCTCGACGTTGATCCCTGTGGACTAGCTTACTAAGCGTTGCATCGCCAACGAGAAATTAATCCACGGAGCCCAATCGATCACTTCGATTTGAGCGATCTGATCGGCCACGATGAGTCCGATACCCAGCAAGTAGGCGGGATGAACGGCCCGCCTCGTGATCAAATCGTAAACAACGCACGGAATGAAGAATACATCGACCATGAGGGTTGAAAGCACATCGATCATTGTTCCATCGTGGATTCCAAATCGATGCGTGACTACGCGAAACATGGGCGCGCCCAAGAGCACAATGGTAGCTGAGGTCATGAGGCGTTTATGCCAGTCTGGCAGGCGGCGTAGATACAATGCGCTGCTCACCAATATGCCAAACACTAGGATATCGAACGCGCTCAGCGCTAGAGCCAAGGGCGGCGGGGGAAATCCGCTAACCCGCCGAAGCTCTTCGACCATCGCAAGAATCACCAGGACGATCATGGCGGCTGCCACGGCGACGAGCGCCCAACCTAAGCGGCGATGCCATCGATAGTTGCCTCGCGCAATGAGGAGCGTCTGAGCGAGGAAGAGAATTACCCAGACGCTGAATACGATCCCATGAACGTGCAGTAACACGGACATGGGTCGGGTCTGAGTATGAAATCCGCGAAAATAAAATGTAGGTTCAAAGCCGGCGAACACCGCTGCGATGACGGCGGCCGCCATCACGACAAAGAAGAAGTGCCACCGCCTTTGCACACCGATCACTGTGTTCATGCCCCACCCTGGGGTTCAAGTTTCTATAGGCCGTAACGTGCCCGCGAACGACAGCTTACGGGATCGCGCTTTTTGCTGTCCAACGTCTCAAATTGGCCAGACTGAGACCGATGCTCTGCTGCGGTCGTGTCCCGCTGATGCCAGTTCTGGATGACCGGCGCGGATGGGCTCGTGACGATGTATAAAGTGGGCTAGCAAGATGTTCCAAACCTATAGAGGGATCTTTCCAATGAATAAAGTCGCAGCGCTAACCGTTTCGATGCTTTTGTTTTCTTGCCCAGGCGTTTTCGGGCAGGACGCGATGCAATATGGCTTGAAGCATTTAACAGTCCTCGTGGAAGACCAAAAGGTTCGGGTGCTGCGTTATGCGCCGCACAGAGGGGACAAGACCCCCATCCATTCCCACCCATCAGCGGTGGTATATGTGGTCAAAGGGGGAAGGGTTAAATATACGATGCCTGACGGCAGCACGAAGATATCTGAACTGAAGACTGGCGAGGCCCTGATACGGCCACCGGTCACGCATTCCGATGAAGCCCTCGATGATGTGGAAGCAATCTTGGTTGAATTGACGTCCTCACCGCCGTAAAAACGACGGAGATTCCTACTGCGCCATGCATGAGCTATCTCTTGCATAGTCGCTTCGGTGGGTTCCTGCTTCATAGAGGTTGGTTGCGTCGTGGACTTGCGACCACGGCCAGAGCCCTCCTCTCCACAGGCTAACAAGCGCCAGTCCGCGCTCTCTGCCGCGCATGGATCAAGCAGTAGGCTTTGCGCCCAGCTTCTTGTCCAGCAAGAGAATCGTGCGATACAGGACCTCGACTCCGTTGGCGAGGTCGCCGGGCGATGTGAATTCCTGCGGCGCGTGGCTGATCCCTAGGTGGCTAGGAACAAAAATCATTCCCATCGGCGCCAAGCGCGAGATTTCCCCGGCGTCGTGCACAGCACCGCTCGGAAGATCCATGGTCGCAAGCCCTGCCGTGCGCGCCGCCTCGCGAATCGTGGCCTGGATACCTGGATCGCCGAGAGAGGGCTCGATGTGATTGACTTCCGTACATACGGTTGTGGTGCCCTCTTCACGATCAATGTCGGCGAAACGCTTCTGGTGCGTATTCCGGACCATGCCGGACACTGATTCCGGAGTGATGGCGGACAGCATTCCGGTGTGATGACGGACAGTGTTCCAGAGCCGATGCCGGACGATTTCGGCTCTCGAGCGGAATGCTGTCCGTGATCGCGGAACGCTGTCCGGCATGAGGCCGGAATGATCCGCCGCGCCCGAGGCGCTTCGACGTAAGCCTTTGTTTTCGTGTCACCCTTCGCCCTTTTTGTTTGCAGAAAGGAGCGAGGAAGTGGCCCAACAGAGGCTTTCAATGCAAAAGATCAAAGACGTTTTGCGTCTACACCTGCTGGGCGGGGTAAATAGCCGGCGGCAGTTGGCGCGCGCGGTCGGGTGCGGCAAGTCGGCGGTGTCTGACTGTCTGCGACGTGCACGCGTGGCGGGCCTGATCGCCTGGGGACAGATCGCCGACCTCGACGAGGAGCAACTGGCTGCGCAGCTGTATCGTTCGGCCAGCGCACCGGTGGCACGTATCCCGAGCCGTCCGCTGCCAGACTGGGCTCGTATGCGTGAGGAACTGGCCCGTCGCGATCATCAGGTCACGCTTGCGCTGCTGTGGGAGGAGTACAAGGCCGAGCATCCGGAAGGCTATCAATACTCGCAGTTCGCCGTGCTATACCGGCGCTTCGAGAAGCGTCTGTCGGTGGTGCTGCGCCAAGTACACCGCGGCGGTGAGAAGTGCTTCGTCGACTTCTGCGATGGTCTTGCGCTCATCGACGAGCACACCGGCGCGCGGATCAAGACGCAGCTGTTTGTCGCCGCGCTCGGTGCGAGTTCCTTCACCTTCGCCCGCGCCACACTATCGCAGGAGTTGCCCGCCTGGCTCGACTGCCACGTGCGTATGTACGAGGCGTTCGGTGGGGTGAGCGCGATCACTGTGCCGGACAACTTGCGCTCCGCGATCGCCTCGGCCGACCGCTACGAGGCGCAGATCAACCCCTCTTACCGAGAACTCGCCGAACACTACGGCACCTGCATCATCCCCGCCCGCGTCGGAAAGCCGCGCGACAAGGGAAAAGTAGAGGCCGCGGTGCTCGTGGCACAGCGCTGGATCTTGGCGGTGTTGCGGCATCGTCGATTTTATCACCTCGAGGATCTGAACCGCGCGATCGCGCAGTTGCTCGCGAAACTCAATGATCGGGTGATGAGGCATGTGAAGCAGTCACGCCGCCAGATGTACGAGCGACTCGAGCGTCCCGCGCTCAAAGCTCTGCCGCCGTGGCCCTACGAATACGCCGACTGGAAGCAAGTCGGCGTCAACATCGACTACCACATCGCCTTCGATGATCACTTCTACTCGGTTCCCTACACACTCGTCGGGGAAACACTCTGGTGTCGCGCCACGATGCAAACGGTGGAACTAATCCACCGCGGCAAGCGCATCACCTCGCACGTCAGAAGCCTGAAGAAATACGACTACAGCAC
>Ga0206816_1200_pt1 | contig 13494 bp, 11 predicted proteins | sample Alteio_BWOrgCont_88_FD_152866 | JGI IMG/M metagenome (GOLD analysis project Ga0206816, IMG submission 152866) | Enriched cells from forest soil in Barre Woods Harvard Forest LTER site, Petersham, Massachusetts, United States -... | ecosystem: Environmental > Terrestrial > Soil > Temperate forest >... | reverse complement strand
ACGGATTATGCTATACCTGTTGAACAGCAAAAGCAGCTGGTCAGGAAAAAAATTTCGGGCTTATCCTTACAGTTGCTGCAGGATAAATATCCCGGGCAGTTAAAAAACAACGGCATGGTGCGCTCGTTACAGTTACGGTTTACTACAGATATGGAACTGTTAAAAGACTGGCAACTGGATGGCAACCCGGAACGCGTGAATGATTTTTACCATGAATACCGGATGATCATGGCCGATATAATGAAAGCGCAACGCCACCTGCTTAAAGATCTGAATAAAAAAGAGGGTATCAGTGATGATATTATCCGCCAGCAATTGGAACTGCTGGACATGGAAGAGGAAAAGATGAGGCAGCACTTTGAGCCGACGTAACCCCAACTGGCATCCCGATCAGCGGCGCAGATAATTGAGGGAGGCGCGAAGAAGGGATATGTACACTGGCAAAACGGCCATGCAGGTGTATAGATTTCTTTCCGCCAGGAGGCCGATTGAAAAAAATAATTTTTAACTATCTCTCAAAAACGATCTTTTTAAATTCATCCAACGTCACAACATTCAGCTTAGGAAAATCAAGTGTTTTTAAATGATTGTAATGCCTGTCGTTAGTCACCAGGTATTCGGCATTTCCGGCAATGGTGAGGTCAACAAATTTATTATCGTCAGGATCGTTGTTGATGAGGTTCCACTTGAAATACGACTCTTGAAAAATTACGTTTGGTGCTACACTTAATAAAGATAATACAAGGTTGGCGGTTTCTTCCGAATATCTTTTTATTAATTGTTCCTCGTATTCCGTCAATATTTCATTACTAATTAGCCAATCAAAACGATGCTCTTGAAACGCATCGTATAACCAGTAATAGTCACCTTTTGGAGGGATAGATGCTAAAAGGCAATTGGTGTCAATAACCGCTGTCATTTAATCACCATTAAGCATATCATCAAAATCCTTTTGAGTATAGCCTTTTTCAGCCACAACCCTGGTGACTTCTTCCTTTAATAAAGCGGAATAATGGTCGACAAGTACCTTTCTTAAAGCCAAAGTCTCACTTTCAGACATCGGCCTGTTAAACAGTCTCAACAAGCTAACCTGTATCGGGTTAAGTTCGGTATGTGATTTTTGCGCTGTTGCCATCGTTTTTAAATTACCAAACAAATTTACAGATAAATATTAAAGAAAAGGAATTGGATAATACGGATGGGGAGACCAAAAAACAAAAGCGTCCGGTACGGACGCCTGGTTGGTAGCTATTATACAAATTGATTAGGCTACGTTCCGTAGGAACGTTTGGTGAGTATAAAGTTGATTTGAAATTAGATTTAGTTCAGCATCTTGTTGGTGACAGCACCTATGGGAACAACACCAACAAATTGCGAAAAGCTATACGTTAAATTTCAACTGACTCATTTTTTGTTTTTGAATCTTACCCAAATTTATATCATAGTATGCTTGGTAAAAATCAAAACCCGTTCTTTTCGCTCGTTTGCATTTTTCTTCAATTATCTTAATGATTTGCATTTTGGCTTCATCGGAAGTTTTAATGCCGAAAATAATGCCTTCTAGGTCAGCAAAATCATATTGAAGTTTGCGCTTGTTATGTTCGTTATACGTTACGAAATTGTCATCTAACACTAACCGATATTCTTCTTCATAATCCCACTCTTTTAATTTAATACTTACACCCCTATAAAAATTCCCCCAGTATTTTTCTCGCCATTCATCGCTTTTACCTGTTAAATGTTGTGCGCAGATGCTAATATTACCTGCGCTATCTCGATACCATTGTTGATTTAAGACATGAATAGGCGCTCTACCGAGAGATCGGAAAAAGTCGATTTCAACATGCTTACTATCGTACTCGACTTTTATAAATTTTTGTGGTCGCATACCAATTTGTGCTCCCGCATTGTTCCAGCCATATTCTTTATTTAAGTTCAATTCATAATTACCATCGACAATTTTATCTTTAAAAATGAGACAAACTCCTTTATGTTGCTCTCCATAATGGCCCCAAACTGCAGAATTGTCGCAATTTTTTAAAAAAGAAGCCGAGTACCAATTAGGGTACATCAACATTTCCATCCTGCTTATAAAATGTTTCGGAAATTCAACAAGTAAAAAAAAATGATTACTTGCCGCGATACTGTTGATATTAAATTTAGCCTTTAGGATGGATTCATCTATCATACTCCCTACAATTCTATAAAGAAGTTCAGCCATTTTAGGAATTCCTTCATTATTATGTTCCATTTGGTTTATCAGTTGAATAGGATTACCATGCTTCTTCAACCCATTTGTTATATTTTGAAGATTTGTGTCAGAGAGAGGGTGACTTATAAATTGTTTTTTCAGAAATTCTGTGGAAACAGCATTTACAGCAAAAGAATGTATAAAATATAGATAGCTTAATAGTTCCATTCTGCGAACGGGATTTGTTCTTTTAGCTAAAGCATCGGGAAGATCCTGTATTGTTTTTTCTTTAAAAAAGCTATTTTGAATATTATTAACGACATCTTGATCCATTCGGGCACCTGTGGGCCAATTAACTAATGGGATGTCTTGCAACTCAATTTTTTTCGAATCTCCTAAAAGCAACGCAAGTGTATAAACCTGTGACAAACAACGGATATAATGTTGCAGCAACTTTTCCCAAACAATTTTGTCGCCTCGCCAATAAATATCCAAAAAACCTTCCATTGGATCATTCAATTCTTCAGGCGGAGCAAAATAAATTTCCTGATTTTCTAATTCGTGAAATTTTTCCAATAAATTTTCAACTGATCTGAACCGATACATATAAATAGCTATTTAATTGTTTATTCACAACGCTAAGGTAAATACTGATTATCTGTTATAGCCTATCAGTTTATCGAATTAAATTTTAACCGTTTTTTAAATTATATAAATCTTATAGCTAATTCCCTTTCCGCAGGTTATCTTAAAAAGGAACCTGCCTTATGCAATTCCCCCAAAAAATCCGTAAAATTACCCCTCGCAAACCCCAACCGCCGCGCTCCCCGCCATTTAGCGTAGCGTAGAGGCTAAATTTTAACAAAATTTAACATTTTTAACACTTGTTCACTGATTAATTTCGCCTACCAAAATAAAAAAGAGTTTAATGGAAGAATTAAATACAAATACCGGCGCGCCGGTGATGCCCTCCGGGACGGGCAGTACATCGTATTCAACAGATATAAGGGCCATTAATGAAATGATTCAGCGCGAAAGCGCCTTTGTCGATCTGCTTAAAATGGAGATGGACAAGGTTATCGTTGGCCAGAAATATATGGTGGAACGCCTGCTGATAGGTTTACTGGCCGATGGCCATATCCTGCTGGAGGGCGTGCCCGGCCTGGCAAAAACGCTGGCTATCAACACGCTGTCGAAAGCCATCAAGGCCGATTTCAGCCGTATCCAGTTCACCCCCGACTTGCTGCCTGCGGATTTGGTGGGCACCATGATCTATAACCAGAAAAAAGAAGAGTTCATTGTAAGGCAGGGCCCCATCTTCTCCAACTTTATATTGGCCGATGAGATAAACCGCGCGCCTGCCAAAGTGCAAAGCGCGCTGCTGGAAGCCATGCAGGAACGCCAGGTAACCATTGGCGACCATACTTACCCGCTGCCAAACCCTTTCCTGGTACTGGCAACGCAAAACCCGATAGAGCAGGAGGGAACCTACCCGCTGCCCGAAGCGCAGGTTGACCGTTTTATGCTGAAGGTGGTTATTGGCTACCCAACAAAAGAGGACGAAAAACGCATTATCCGTTCAAATATATCTCCCGGCGGTATGTTAAAACCCGCCGCCATTGTTCACCCGGACGATATCGTTCGTGCCCGAAAAGTAGTGCGCGAGGTGTACATGGACGAAAAGATAGAGCAATACATCATCGACATTGTTTTCGCCACCCGCTTCCCCGATCAGTATAAACTGGGCAGCTACAAAAACCTGATTAGCTACGGCGCATCGCCGCGTGCGAGTATTAATTTGGCGCTTGCTGCAAAGGCCTATGCGTTCATCAAACGTAGAGGATATGTAATACCGGAAGACGTAAGGGCCATTTGCCACGATGTACTAAGGCACCGCATCGGCCTCACCTACGAAGCCGAAGCGGAAAGCATGACCACCGAGGATATCATAACTGGTATTTTGAACGCAGTAGAAGTACCGTAGGGAGAGCCAAGGGACAAGAATCAAGAGCCAGGAGTATGCAAATTCTCTGTCTTGATTCTTGTCTCTTGATTCTTGACTCTAAATAACGAACATGGCACGCGACACCGCAGAACTACTAAAAAAAGTACGTAAGATCGAGATAAAAACCCGGGGACTGAGTAATCATGTCTTTTCGGGCGAGTACCACTCGGCTTTTAAGGGGCGCGGTATGGCCTTTAGCGAGGTGCGCGAATACCAAATTGGTGATGAGATACGCACCATCGACTGGAACGTTACCGCCCGTTTTAACCACCCTTACGTAAAGGTTTTTGACGAGGAACGCGAGTTAACGGTAATGCTCCTGATGGATGTAAGTGGTTCCGAAAATTTTGGTACCATAAGTCAGCAAAAGCAGGACCTGGCTACCGAGCTTTGCGCCGTACTGGCTTTCTCGGCCATACAGAACAATGATAAGGTGGGCGTAATATTTTTCAGCGATAAGATAGAAAAGTTTATCCCGCCAAAAAAAGGCCGCAGTCATATCCTGATGATCATCCGCGAGTTGATAGACTTTAAACCCCAGCACAAAGGCACCGACGTTGCCGAGGCGCTTCGCTATTTTACCGGGGCGATCAAAAAGCGTTGCACGGCCTTCGTGATATCCGATTTTATGAGCCCCGCATTCGAGGCCGAACTGAAAATAGCAAACAAAAAGCACGACATCATCGCTTTGCGCTTATATGATAAGCATGAGGAGGAGTTCCCTAATTTGGGCCTGATCCCGGTTAAGGACGAAGAAACCGGTCAATTGGTTTGGGTAAACACCGCCGATGCCGAAGTGCGCGAAGCATTTAAAACCGAAGCGAGAAAAAGAAATATTGCCGTAACGGATGTGTTTAAACGCTCGGGTGTAGACACTACCGACATTGGCACACACGAAACCTACGTTAAACCGTTGATGAACCTATTTAAAAAACGGGGAAGCAGAAAATAATGAAGAAGTTTTTTAATTGCATTCTATTTATTCTAATTATAAGCGTAGCCAACAAAGCGGCCGCGCAAACCATGCAGGCCGAAGCCAAACTACAAGCCTACACCATAAAAATTGGCGAGCAAACCAAGTTGTTTTTGAGTATACACCAGCCGGCATCAGAGAAAGTGGAGTTCCCCAAATTATTGGATACCCTCAATGCCAAAGTCCTGGTCGTAAGCAAAGGCAAGCCCGATACCACCTTTGATACCAACGATAAAAGCCGCCTTACCGTTACTCAAAGCTATTTAATAACCAGTTTTGACGCGGGCGCTTATGTGATCCATCCGTTCACCTTTACAACGCGTGGCGGCCCCTTAACTACCGGCGAACTGACCTTGCAGGTAAACACCGTTAAGGTAGATACTACCAAAGCTATTTATGATATTAAACAACCCCTTGCAGTAAGCTACACCTGGTGGGATTGGTTGAAAGACCATTGGCTTTGGGTATTGATAGCATTGGTGATCCTCGCGGGAGCAGTTGCATTGACCTGGTATGTCAAGAACAAGCCAAAAGCAATCCCTTTAATTAAAGAGGTAAAACCAATTATTCCGCTGCACATCATCGCGTTAAATAAACTAACGGCGCTACGCGATAAAAAGCTATGGCAAAACAATGCGTTTAAAGAATACCACAGCGAGTTGACTGATATCCTTCGCGAGTACCTGGAAAAACGTTACCACATAAAAACGTACGAAAAAACTACCGATGAGATATTCGAGGAGTTAAATACGGTCGACATCGCCAACGAAAATAAAAACATGCTGCGCCAAATACTGCAATTGGCGGATTTAGTGAAATTTGCCAAAGTTCTCCCCGTGCCGTCCGAAAACGAACTGAGTATGAACAGTGCAGTAAATTTTGTGACCAATACGCAACAGATCATCGTTGTGCCTACTACCATCAAACAAGAAGAGGAGGCCGGCAAATGATGGCTTTCTTTAAAAGCATTGAATTTGCCTATCCGGGCTTTTTGTGGTTGTTGCTGATCGTCCCGGCAATGATAGGTTGGTACATTTGGCAGGGGCAAAGGCTGTACAGCCATTTAAGTGTATCGGCCGTAAAAGGATTTGCATTGCCCAGGAAAAGCATCGTGCCGTCATTGCGCCACGGCGGCATAGTTTTCAGGTCTTTAGCTATCGCAACGTTGATCGTAGCGCTGGCAAGGCCGCAATCGTCATTAAGTTGGCAAAATACTACGACCGAAGGTATAGACATTGTTATCGCGTCAGATATTTCGGGCAGTATGCTGGCTGAGGATTTTCAACCCAACCGTTTGGAAGCAGGTAAGAACATTGCCATTGATTTTATAAAGGCCCGCCCAAACGACCGTATTGGCTTGGTTATATTCAGCGGCGAAAGCTTCACCCAATGCCCGTTGACTATTGACCACGATGTGCTTATCAATTTATATAAAGATATTCACTACGGCATGATAAACGATGGTACCGCGATAGGCATGGGCCTTGCCACTGCCGTAAACCGTTTAAAAGACAGCCAGGCCAAAAGCAAGGTGATAATTTTATTGACCGATGGATCTAACAATATGGGTTCCATTCCGCCAGTTACCGCAGCCGAGATTGCCAAACAATTTAATGTGCGCGTTTATACAGTTGGTATCGGTACACACGGTTTTGCGCCATACCCGGTGCAAACGCCCTATGGCATACAATACCAGCGTATGCCGGTTGATGTGGACGAAGGCACGCTAACCCAAATTGCCAACGAAACCGGTGGTAAATACTTCCGCGCTACCGATAATAAAAAACTGGAAAGCATTTACAACCAGATAGATAAACTGGAAAAGGCAAAAATTGATGTGACCGAATATCATAAAAAAACAGAATTGTTTTTGCCGTTCGCGTTGCTGGCCGCAGTGCTTTTATTGATCGAATTTACTTTAAGAAACACCCTGTTAAAAGGGGCTATAACATAGGATGCTACGTTTTGGACATATAGATTTTTTATGGGGACTGGCCGCAGTGCCCGTTTTTATCGTGCTATTTATACTGGTTACGCGATGGAAAAGCAAAGCCCTTGCCTCGTTTGGCGATAAAAGCGTGGTAAATAGGATGATGCCTGGTGTGTCTTTATCCGTCGCGCGTTTAAAGTTTACGCTGTTTACGTTGGCCTACGCGTTTGTGGTTTTAGGAGCTGCCGATCCGCAGATAGGCTCAAAAGTGGTGGAAGAAAAACGCAAAGGTGCCGACCTGATGATTCTGCTCGACGTTTCAAACAGTATGCTGGCGCAGGATATGGCGCCAAATCGTTTGGAGAACGCCAAACGCGCCCTGTCGCAGTTAATAGATAATCTGCACGACGACCGCATTGGTATTGTAGTTTTTGCAGGCGAAGCCTACGTGCAACTACCTATGACTACCGATTACTCGGCAGCCAAGCTGTTTTTAAATACTATCAATACCGAAATGGTACCCACGCAGGGAACCGCCATTGGCGCTGCAATAGAAATGGGTATGAAATCGTTTGATTTTAAAGACGGCACCGGCAAAGCCATGATCATTATCACCGATGGCGAGAACCATGAGGATGATGCTATATCAGCAGCGCGAGCAGCTACGGAGCAAAAGGTTTCCGTACACGTTATCGGCATTGGCTCGGCAGAAGGTGCGCCAATACCGGTTTATCAAAATGGCAAACAGGTTGGTTTCCATACGGATAGCGCCGGGCATTCCGTTATTAGCAAGATGAACGAGGATATGTGTAAAGAGATAGCGCAGGCAGGCAATGGCGCGTATGTAAGGGCCACCAACTCTAACAGCGGTTTAAATATCGTAATGGACCAGATAGCCAAAATACAGCGGAAGACACTGGACACTAAATCTTTTAAAGATTTTGAGGATCGTTTCCAGTTCTTTTTAGCTATCGCTATATTGCTGTTGGTTATTGATTTCTTTATCACGAACCGCAAAAGCGAACGATGGAGCAGGTTGAATTTATTTGAAGTGAAAAAAACATGAAGCAATTAATTATAATCGGGTTATTTTTATTACCGGGTCTGCAATTATTTGCACAGCAGGAAAAAAGCCTGGTAAAGCAGGGTAACGAACTGTACCAGCAAAAAAAATACAAGGATGCCGAGGCTGATTACCGCAAGGCAGTGACCATGAAGCAAAACACCGAGGGCAATTTTAATCTCGGCGACGCCCTTTTCAAACAAAAACAGTTCGACAAGGCGCAAGAGCAGTTTACCAAATTAGGCGAATCGAAAAACAAAGCCATCGCCGCCGGGGCCTACCATAACCTGGGCAATACGTTTATGGAGAACAAAAAGCTGGAGGAAAGTATTGATGCCTATAAAAAATCGTTGCTGAATAATCCAAAGGATGAAGAAACCCGTTATAATTTAGCTTATGCACAAGATAAGCTAAAAAAACAACAGCAGCAGGATAAAAACAATAAGAACAACAAAAACAACAAGGATAAGAATAAAGATAAAAAGGATCAGCAAAAGAAAGATCAGGACAAAAAGGACCAGGACAAAAAGAAACAGGACCAGGATAAACAAAACCAGGATCAGCAAAAGAAAGATCAGCAAAAGCCGCAGCCCAACAAACTATCAAAAGAGGATGCCCAGCGTATGCTTGATGCGTTGAATCAGAATGAAAAAGCAACCCAGGATAAGTTGAAGAACCAAAAGTTAAAAGGCGCTAAAGTGAAGGTTGCTAAGGATTGGTAGTGGTTAAATAAGGTCATGCCGAACTTGTTTCGGCACCTCACTCGCTAAGTTACCGCCATACAGGCTACCGGCGCCATGGGATGCCGAAATAAATTAGGCATGACGAATAGCGACTTATTAAATAAGAATGAAGTTTAAATATTACATATCGTTACTCTTACTCTTCTGCACAAGTACCCTGCTTGCCCAGGACTTGAAGTTTACCGCTACCGCCAGTAAAACAGAGGTGAGTCGTGGCGAACGCTTTGAGATCACTTTTGCCGTAAATGGCAATGCTGATCGTTTTGCACCGCCAACATTGGCAGGGTTTGACGTTTTGAGTGGCCCCAATCAATCATCCAGTATGGAGATGATCAACGGCACCACAACGGTAAGCATGGCTTTTAGCTTTATTGTATCGGCAAGTAAAGAAGGCGATTATACTATTCCACCGGCTACAATTATGGTAGGCAGCCGCAAACTAACCACCAACCCGCTTAAAATAAAGGTGAATGCCAAAACGGCGCAAACTGCACCGGTTAATAATGGAGCCGGAGACATCAATTTAGGTAATTCGTTGATATTGCGTACCGTGGTTGATAAGGATAATGTTTACCAGGGGCAACAGTTAACACTCACCTATCGCTTATATACGCGGGTCGACATTGTACAATCGCAGGTAACCAAACTGCCCGATTTGACCGGCTTTTGGAACGAGGATGTAACAACCGGCGTTGGCCCTCAGCAACAGCAACCAAAGGCACATTGGACAATTGAAATGTACAACGGCCTGAAATATAATGTGGCCGATATTAAACAGATAATTTTGTTCCCCGAACGTTCGGGCAATATTACCATCGAACCTTATACGATGGATCTTTTACTGCGTGTACCCGTCCCCGCCCGCGATATCATGGATCAAATGTTTGGCGGCAGGGTAGAGGATAAAAAATACACCGCCAAAAGCCTCCCGGTTGTAGTGCATGTAAGACCCCTGCCCGAGGCAGGCAAACCTACCGGCTTTGCAGGCGCGGTTGGTAATTTTTCTATACAATCCACCATAGATAAAACTTCGCTCAAAACAAACGAAGCTTTGAACTATAAGGTTAAAGTAACCGGCTCGGGTAATATTAAATTGCTGAAAGAGTTAACCACGAGTTTTCCTGCCGACTTTGAAAAGTACGACCCTAAAATAACCGACTCTGTTAAGGAGGCAATAACCGGCGTGTCTGGAAGCAAAGTTTACAATTACCTGCTGATACCACGGCATGGCGGCGACTATAAAATAGACCCGCTTAAATTCTCGTACTTTAACCCGGCCACCGGCAAATACACCAGCCTCGAAACAAAACCTTTCGAAGTAAAAGTGGCAAAGGGCCTGGCCGAAACTAACGTAACCTCGCTTGCCGATAAGCAGGACGTTAAGGTACTGGATAAAGACATCCGCTACATTAAAACAGGTGATGCTATTTTAACTAAAGATGAAGGCAGCTTTTTTGGCTCAACCGGATATTACCTCCTGTTGTTGTTAGGCCCCGTTTTATGTTTGGGAGCTTACATTTACCGTGTCCAAAACGCAAAATATAATAGTGATATTGTAAAAGTAAAAAATCGCAGGGCGGGCAAAATTGCTGCAAAACGTTTGGCTAATGCGCAAAAGCAACTATTGGCTAAAAATACCGCTGCATTTTACGAAGCTATTTTTAGAGGACTATACGGTTACCTGGGCGATAAACTTAATATTAGTTATGGCGATTTGAATAAAGACATTATCGCATCGGCTTTAATAGCAAAAGGGGTGGAAGCGCCGGTAATTACTCGCCTGGAGGATACCATAGACCTTTGCGACATGGCGCGTTACGCCCCAGTTACGCATATATCAGAGCAGGAAGTTTTTGAAAAGGCAAAGGGAATTATCAATGATATTGAAAATGAAATTTAGTAAATTGAACAGGCTCATCTACATAACAGTAATGCTGGGATTGCCCCTTTTATCCTTTGGTAATAAAGAGCCAACGGCCAACGCATTGTATGCACAGGGAAAATATGAAGAGGCAGCAAAAGCATACCAACAGTTGATCAATTCGGGTTACCACTCGGCAGCACTTTATTACAATTTAGGCAATGCCGAGTATAAATTAGGCGAAACACCGTCGGCCGTGCTTTACTACGAAAAGGCGCATAAACTTGCCCCCGGCGATGAAGACATTAACGCCAACATTCGCTTTGTCAATTTAAAAACCACCGATAAAATAGACGAAACGCCCGAGTTTTTTATAAGCAAATGGTGGCATGAGTTTATTTTGAGTTTTTCCGTTAATGGGTTGGCCTGGGCAAGTGTAGTCCTAATTTTTGCCGCTTCAGTATTACTTGGCGTTTACTTCTTCAGCAATTCGGTGATAATAAAAAAAGCTTCTTTTTACGGTGCGTTGGCTTTACTTTTTATAGGCCTCGTTAATTTGGGAATAGCCGCCGGCCAGGTCAGTTATTTCGACGGGCATAAGCAGGCAATTATCTTCACCAGTACGGTAAACGTAAAAGGCGGGCCACTTGATAAAGCAAGCACCCTTTTTGTATTGCACGAAGGCACCAAAGTAAACGTATTGGATACCGTAAACGGCTGGCTACGCGTAAAGCTCGCTAACGGCAACGAGGGCTGGATGAAAGTATCGGATGTAAGAGAAATATGATAACTTCCACGGTGGGAAGATAAGACAGCTATAAACAGGGCCACCCTCTGCTATTGTTAAGGTATCCATATTGCTTTCGATCACTTTTCTGCTATATTTGTTTAGCCTCTATCAAGTTAATATGGAAACAAATAACAACCAGGACGATTCTTATTGGAAATGGGGATTTATATATTATAACCCAAACGACAGCAGGGTAATGTTACCAAAACGCTTTGGTTTCGGCTGGACGTTTAACTTCGCCAGTGTATGGTCGTACATATTGTTATTGGCTTTCATCGGCGTTATTTTCCTGGTAAAGTATTACCTGCGGCATGTATAACCCTACAACCTATTAAAAAGTTATACAACATAGCCTGTTTTTAACATTTTAATAATATTATTGTAATGAACTCTTATAAACCAATAACTATAATGCCGGACAAAGCCGGATTGTCAAACCTTAAATTTTATTCAATATGAAAAAAAATTACTTTTTATTATTATTTGCTATTTGTTGTATCTCGTTTACAGCTAATGCCCAGCGTACAGGTGGTGGTGGCGGCGGTGGTGGCGCTGCCGGTGGCGGCGGTGCAGGCAGAACAGGTGCTGCCGGAGCAGCGGCTACACCAACTGCGGCCCCTGCAAACACTGGTTTAACCATAAGTCGCAGCCGGGTATTGCTGATGGATTCGGCTATTACTACCAAACACCAGGTTACCATTAAGGGGAAGGTTGTTCCCTATACAGCCGCAGCTGGAAGTCAGCCGGTTTGGGATGAAGATGGCCACGCCATAGCCGGTGTATTTTATACTTATTATGAGCGTACCGATGTTACAGACGAAGAAAGATTAACACGCCCTCTGGTTATTTCATTTAACGGCGGCCCCGGTACTGCCTCGTTATGGATGGAAATTGGTTACACCGGTCCGCGCCGTTTAAATATGGATGCTGAAGGATATCCAATTCAGCCTTATGGAATGACGGATAATCCCAATTCAATATTAGATGTAGCTGATATCGTTTATATCGACCCGATAAATACAGGCTATTCTCGTACAGCAAACAGCGAAGTTGCTAAAGCGCAGTTTTTTGGCGTAAACGAGGATATTAAATATTTAGGTGCCTGGATAAGCACATTTGTTTCGCGTAAAAACAGGTGGGCATCACCAAAGTTCCTTATCGGCGAAAGCTATGGCACTACCCGCGCCGCAGGACTTGCACTGGAGTTGCAGGAAAACCATTGGATGTTCCTGAACGGCGTAATATTGGTATCGCCAACAGACCTGGGCCTTGAGCGCACAGGCCCGGCTGTAGCGGCATTATATATACCTTACGAAGCCGCCGTTGCATGGTACCATAAAGCATTATCGACTGAATATGAACGCATGGATCTGCCTAAGTATTTAGCTGAAGTAGAGAAATTTGCATTGAATGAATTAACACCAGCCCTGACCAAGGGCGGTTTGTTGACAGAGTCGGAAAGAAAAGCAGTGGCCTCAAAGCTGGGTAAGTACATTGGTGTAAAAGAAAGCGTTGTGTTGGAGAATAATTTACAAATAAGTACCAACTTTTTCTGGAAAGAATTATTGCGCGATAAAGGTTATACCGTTGGCCGTTTAGATTCGCGCTATAAAGGCATAGACCACATGGATGCAGGTGCACGTCCTGATTATAACCAGGAGCAGCAAACCTGGAGTCATGAGTTTGCACCGGCCATGCATATTTATTTAAAAGATGAATTGAAATACAAAACCGACCTGGAATATTTAGTGTACGGCTCTGTTAACCCATGGGATAACAATAATAACCGTACAGGCCAAAATTTACGCCTTGCATTAGAAGAAAATCCATTTATGCACTTGTTGGTACAGTCGGGCTATTTTGATGGTGCCTGCGATTATTTTAATGCCAAATACAATATGTGGCAGATAGACCAAAACGGACGTTTAAAAGACCGTA
>Ga0206816_1199_pt1 | contig 13503 bp, 11 predicted proteins | sample Alteio_BWOrgCont_88_FD_152866 | JGI IMG/M metagenome (GOLD analysis project Ga0206816, IMG submission 152866) | Enriched cells from forest soil in Barre Woods Harvard Forest LTER site, Petersham, Massachusetts, United States -... | ecosystem: Environmental > Terrestrial > Soil > Temperate forest >... | reverse complement strand
AAGTGATAGCGAAGGATATGGAATGTACCGTGGGAGTTAATTGATCATTCCGCAATCAACCTTCCGCAATCCGCATTAAAACTACCCTTTTATCACCCTTTGTATCTCGTCCAGCTTCATCAAAGCCTCAACAGGAGTTAAGGTGTTTACGTCCAAATTATTCAGTGTATCGCGTATTTTTACCAATACCGGGTCGTCTATTGAAAACATTTGCATTTGAACGGCCTGCTTTTGCACCTTGCGGATGCTCTCTTTAATATGTTCGCCGCCGGTGCGCTCATGTTCCAGCTTTTTTAATATCTCGTTGGCGGGATAATACATCGTGCTAAGTTTTTTTATAGTGAAAGTATAAAAAAATATCGTTGCCAGGGGATAAATATAGGTTAACTGATAGTAGTTAAAAATCAATACTACTATAAACATCAGCGGTATTAAAACAACATTAATACGTTGTATTTTCCATTTAAAATTTGCTTCAGTATGGGCTGTATTAATGCAAAGCTTGTCCCTGTTCAGGAACAGGTGCCGCGATATTAAAGATTGTGTAAAGGCGACAAAATAGAACACCAGGATATAAATGGTATATCCCCAGTTATATGCCGGTGAGCCGGGGCTTATACTCCCGGAAATAAGGGACACCGCGAATGGAAATAATGTTACCGAAAAGAGAAAGAAAAGGTTAAGAGCTAAAAGTTTGGTATCGTAATCTTTTAAAAACCTGAATAGTTTTAAATGTGCCATCCAAAACCGGGCTACAAGGAAAAAGGTTATGCCATATCCAAGAAATTTAAATATCAATTGCTCAAATGCATCAAGCAAACGGCCTTCACTTGCTTTCTTTAGCCCATCTGGAAACTTTAATTCCAGCACCATAATAGTCAGGATAATAGCAAATACCGCGTCCGTAAAAAGGATAACCCGCTCCAGCTGGAACTCTTTTTTTATTTCGGCTTCTTCTTCCTTAATATTCATGGCTAAATAGTTTATTTAATTGAATAACTTTGCAGTATTATGCCTAACAAAGAAGAAAGATACGGTTTCTGGACTAAATATAAACGTTTTGCAAGTACCGAGATATTATTATACGTTATTATGATAGTAGGTATTATATTAGGTATTATTATTTTCAGTTAATTTTCTTTGGTAAGGATAACTCCATAGCGGTCGGCTTCGCCCACTTTTTCATAAAAATCTATTAATTCCGGGTACAGGTCTTTGTTATAGGTGCCGTCAATAATTTGCAGGCTGCGCTTATAAACCAGCTTTCCGTCTTTTGTTGCTAACGTAGCTGTATATTTTCCGAAAGGTTTATTGATAGATACATTAAATGGTGTCCGTGTTGAGCGATAACCCGCCGGTAAGGTATAAGTTATTTCATCCTCATCGGTATAACCATCGTTAATATAAACGTCATTAACACGGTTACGCACATCGCGCGGCGGTGTCCCGATATGATCGACCGGATTTAAGTTAAACCGGATTTTCCCACTTTCATCTATGCCAAAATCGCGCGCGGTAAATTTAACGGTTTCGGTAGTTGTGGGTTGCAGTTCCTTGTCCTGCTTAATATCTAATTTTTGTACGGTAAGGTTATTTATATTATATACCTTTTGTATCATTTTATTTTGCTCTGTAGGAGACTCTTCAAATAGGTAATCCCGGTCATCATATTGTGTGCCTTTAAATGTGGTTGTCATATCACCGGTTAACTCGCCTTTGGGGTTAAGCGTAAAGTCGGCCCTTCGCTGCTGCCGGTTAGTTGAGGCATCGTACTTTGGTGTGTGCATCAATACGCCGCCTTGCGGTGTACACGCCAGCACCACCCGGTCATCCGTAAAAGTTCCTAAAAAGCCAAAAGGTATTTTTTGACTGGTGCATTCCAGCCAGGTAGTATCATTTTTAAAAGGGATACATAAAATGATATGATTTCCCTGCGCCATACTCGCAAAATCTTTTAGAAAACTAACCTTGCGGTCTCCGGCCTCAACCACACAATAATAAGAATCAATATCAACCAGTTTAAGCAACGCGCGGGTATAATTTACAAGGCCCTTACAATCGCCATAACTGAGTTTATCAACATCTGACGCGAGGAACGGCTGATAGCCGCCTATACCTACCTGTACGCTTATATAATGCGTTTTTGCCTGCATATACTCATATACTTTTTTCGCTTTTAACTTAGGGTCGGTAATATTGGCTGTAATTTCTTTAATATGGTCGGCTGTTTGTTCGGGTATATATTGCCTGTTTTGCAATAGTTTATCATACTCCCATTTACCCAATTCCTTCCAATTAGTAAAAGAGCCTTTTATACCCTCATATTCAAAGTTCTCTGGAGCAATTTTTACGCTGGGCAAGTAACTCTCCTTGTCGGGGCTAAAAGGTTCTGGTCTAAACGCCTTTAAATTATTCGCCTGCCAGGTATATACCTTGAGGCCCGATTTATCGGTAGACAATACCACTTTTGAAGCAAGATTAATTTCTTTATACCGGATATTAAAATCCGGCTTACAGGTAAAAATGTAAGTGCTTTTTTCTACCGCCGTTGCCGGTGATGAATTTGGACTCCAATCGTTAAAATTTAACGATTGCTTTGACCGCACCTCATATTCATATACAATGGTATAGGGATATTGCGTAACAGGCGGTATATAATGTTTCACCCTTGTGTCTTCAAACAATGAAAAATCATGAGCGGCGCTTTCATCGCTAAAAGTGCTTTCTGAAAATTTGCTTATCTGTTTGCCAAACTCATCGTATACAATTCCTTTTATATATTTTATACTCATGCTTTTATTATAAAAAACAGCCATGTGCGCCACATCATCGCCATTTTTATTCAGAACAGTAATGGCCGTTTTAACATGAATAAGTGTATTATCCAAATCCTTTACCTCAACATTAACCTCGTTTTCGCGTATTACCGCGCTTGCATAAGGCAATAGGTCTTTAGGTATAAGGGCGGTTTCGTAGGTTTTTTGTGCGCTTAGTTTTAGTGTTATTAAACAAAAAGCAAATATTATAGCTGGTTTCATAGTTTCTTTTTGAGCAAAATATCCTCGCCCTCGGTGGCTATTATTTTATTGTAAAATTCTTTAAGGTAAGGGTATTCATTAGTGTCGTAAACTGATTTGGTAAAAGTAGTTACATAAGTGAATGTAAACTTATTCCCATCGGCTTCGTACTCGGTTATAAATCGGCCCCCGGTGTTCGGAAGTGCGTACGCCCTGTTTCTGGGTGGTACTTCAACGGAATACTGCGCCGGTAAATGAATATTGACAATATAACGCATTTCGGAGGGCATTCCCCAGTCAACCGGGAAATCGCGGGTAGCCAGTTTAAACGGGTTTTCAGTTGTTTTGTTAAAAAAATAAGGATCAAACACAAGCGATTCGCTCATCTCGTCATAAGCTTTTATTTCGATATCGTATTTTTCAGATAACGGTAAATTCAAACTATCAAGGTTTGATATTTCCGGATTAGAAATTTTTAGCCTTGAAAGTTTTTCATTCCGGTTTTCGATATATTCATTAACCGAGTTAAACTTTTTTATAGCCTTACGATTTTCATAAGCGCTAAAACCTATAGAATAATGAGTCATTGTTCCTTTCAGCTTGCCGTTCTCCCCTAAAGTAAGATCAAAGGAATACGAATCGTTTTCACGCTGATTTGTGCTGGTGTTCATGTCTATCCAATATGATGGCTTATCAAGGCTAAAAACACGACCCTTATCATTTAAACATTTAAGCGGTAATGTCCCAAATGCTAACAACGGATCTGAAGCATCGAGCAAATAGCTTTTATCGTCAATATTCGCTTTCGCGACAACGTAGTTAAAATCGCCGAGGCCCGGGTATAACGTGTTAATTGTTCCGTGATCGCGGGTAGATAGTATTACTGCTTCGGCAGGTATGCCCGCCTCGTTTAATGCAGCTACCAATGATAAATTAATATCGGCTATACTGCCTTTATGCGAGTTGAATGCCTCTTTTATACCATCGGCGCTATAAATACCGATAAAATTATTCCATTTATACCATTTCTGCAGGTACTCGTAAACAGCTTTGGCTTTATCTACGGCTGTTTTATTGGCTATAATATCTTTCAGCTTATCTTTAAACAGATCTTTCTTTTTAAGCTGGGTTCCGAAATCATCATTCTTTTTTAGCAACTCATCAATATCTTTCCACTCTTTGGTAACCTTACTTTTTACATAAGTGTAAGGGCTGGTATATTCGGCGAGCTCGAAATATATGGCCGAAAGGAAATTTTTTGGCGCCGTCATGTAATCCTCTTCAATAAACGCAGGAATATCACTCATGGCGTACATTAATCTTGAACAGGGATTATTATTTCCTTTATAACTAAAGCAATCAGCTTCTACATCGCCGGTACTTTTTGTGAGCTTTAACCGCCCTCTAATCGTAGCTTTATAGGAAAAAAAAGCCGGGATATGTACCAGGTATTCCGAGTACATTTTTGGAATATTATCCTGGAACTCCCATGTCCTGAAATTTTCGAAATAATAGGGCGATACTAACTGGTAGGTATATTCGATAATGCTTCCTTTGCGCATACCGGGCATTGCAAACTTTATGCTGCTCCAGTGTTTATCCTGCTTAACGGTAAATGTGTTTTTTGGGTCTAATTCTGCCTTCTCAAAATTGCCGTTATCGGCCATATTATAAGTGGTGGCTTTAATATCATTAACAATTTCAAATGTGTTGTTATCCCCGGTATAAACAGGTATTTCGACATTTCCTTTATCAAATCCTTTGTTATCCAGTATCTTGATTTTTACATGATAAGTAAAATAGAGTTTGATGTCATCCTCACGATCAAGCTGGAGCCGGGCATCGCCAAATTCGCGCAAAACTACCGCGTGCGCCGCAGTATCTTTGTCATACTTTTTCATGTCAGACTCTTGTTGGGTGATGTCTCCGTACTTAAAGTCCTGTGCCTTACTGCCAAGGGCCAGCGCCAGCACAAACAGCAGTGATAAGATTTTCTTCATGTTAAGTTATATTAGGTTGTCCTAAAAATAAGCATTAATGGTAAATACGCAGCAAAAACCGCGCTTTAATTTTTCCTGAAATATAACTCCCCTTTTTCCGACTGTATGATCTTGTTATACAATTCTTTCAAAACCAGGTACTCATCAGGCGAATAAACGGATTTTGTAAACTGGGTTACGTGCGAAAGCGAAAATGAATGATCGCCCTGCTCAAAACTGGATATAAATTTACCGCCCTGGTTGGGTATAGCAAGGGCAATTGGCTGTAACGGCGCTTCAAGGCTATACTGCTCTGGCAAATGCATAGTTAATATGTATCTTCTGTCTGTAGGCATACCCATATTAACAGGATAATTTCGCTCGGCCATTTTAAAAGGGTTGTTTACAACCCTGTCAGAAATGAAGGGATTGAATGCAATGCGGTTAGCGTTCATGTTACGGGCAACTTCAAACTCTATCTCGTAGGTTTCGGATACCGGCATCTCTAAACTGTCTAAATTGGCAATTTCAGACTTAATGATCTTTATTTTATTCATCCGCGAAGCCCTGTTATCTACATACTCATCAACGCTGTTGAATTTTTTTATTTCCCTGCGCTTTTCAAAAGCCGCATAACCAATAGCGTATTGTGTAAGCGTACCTTTTATTTTACCATCGGGGTTCAGCGTTAGGTCGAGGGCGTAGGTGGTACCACCTTTTTGCCCCGAGTTTATATCAACCCAATAAGCTGGCTTATCCAAACCCACCACACGGCCCTCGCCGTTTAAGCATCTAAGCGGCAATATGCCAAAACCGATAAGCGGCTCTGTAGCGTCCAAAAAAAAGCTTTTTCCCGCAATATTTATTTTGGCCAGCACATAATCAAACTCGGTAATGGTTGGATATTGTTTATTTATTGAGCCATTGTCGCGGGTTGAGAGTATTACAGCTTCGGTATTTATGCCGGCCGCATTAAGAGCCGTTATTAATGCTAAATTGATATCGCCCGCGTTGCCGGTGTGTTTTTCTAATACTTTATCAATACCTTCATCGCTTCCCCGGCTATCAATATTGTTCCATTTAATAGTTTTTCTTATATAATCATATACCGCTTTTGCCTTGTCCATTTCGGTGGTTTTTCCGGCTATTACCGGGGCAATGCGAGATTTAAGCATATTGGTGCGTTTAAGCTGCCCTCCAAAATATTCTACATGTTTTAGCTCATCATCAACATCAGCCCACTCTTTCGACATTTTCTTTTTTACGCCAGTATACGGGTTAGTATAGTCGGACAGTTCGAAATAAATAGCCGATATAAAATTTTTTGGCGCTGTCATGTATTCTTCCCCAACAAATGCCGGTATATCGTTCATCTCGTAAATAAAATGCGAGCAATCGCTGCGCCCGTTACGCACGGTAAAACAGTTAGGTTCAACTTCTGATACTTTTACAACCGGCTTCAAAACGCCGCGCGACATGATATGGTAATTCCAAAAGCCGGGAATATGAACCTCGCACGCTGAATGCAACTTTGGTATACTGGTTTGAAAAGGCCACGGGCGAAAAGTAACCGATGGCGAAGTAAACGTATACTGAAACTCGATTACACAGCCTTTTTTTAAACCCGGCAGCGCGAACTTTATATTGGTATTATATTTATTTTGCTGTACGGTATAAATTTGCTGCTTTTCCAGTTCAAATGTTTTTACGGAACCATCATCATCGATATAAGCGGTTATACCGCGAATATTATCTACGACTTCCGGCACGTCGCCAACTGTACCTGTACGGATATTTACGGTGCCCCAGTTAAACGCGCGGCTGTCAAATATTTTTATCTTTACATGGTACGTGTAAACCAGCCGTATAGCTTCTTCGCCGTTCAGGGTGATATTTGATGTGCCGTATTCCTGCAATACAACCGCATGGGCAGATGTATCCTTATCATAGCGTTTCATGTTCAGATCGTCCAAACTGATTTGTCCGAAGGTAAAATCCTGTGCTATCGCACAGGTTGAAAACAATAACGCAATTAAAAAAAGTAAATTTTTCCTCATAAAAGGTGGCAGTATTTAATGGATGAAATTAAAATTAATATCGCAAATATTAAACGGTAAATAATTTATTTGCTGAAACTTTTTATGACCTTTACAGCCTTTTCTATATAACCTTAGTAATGAAATTAAATTTAAAAAGACCGCTGGCTTTTTTCGACCTGGAAGCTACAGGAACAAACGTTGGCGCCGACCGTATTGTGGAAATATCCGTTATCAAACTAAATCCCGATGATACGGAAGAAGTAAAAACCTGGCGCGTTCATCCCGGTATGCCTATCCCGTTAGAATCATCATTGATACATGGTATTTATGACGTGGATATAGCCGCCCAACCTCAATTTAAAGCATTAGCGCAGGAAGTTGCTGATTTTATGAAGGACAGCGATTTGGCAGGCTATAACTCCAACAAGTTTGATATACCCATGCTGGCCGAAGAGTTTTTGCGCGCGGGAGTAGAATTTGATTTGAACAACCGCCATTTTGTGGATGTGCAAAATATATTCCACCAGATGGAGCAACGCACATTAAGGGCTGCGTACCAGTTTTATTGTAAGAAAGACATTATTAACGCCCATAGCGCCGAGGCTGATACCCGAGCAACGATGGAAGTGTTGTTAGCACAAATAGAGCGGTATGCCGATACCGAATGGGAAGATAAAAAAGGAAATAAAAGCAAGCCTGTTGTAAATGATGTGGAGGGCCTGCACCAATTTACCAACCTTAACCGCCCGGTTGATTTTGCGGGACGCATGGCTTACAACGAGCACGGCGATGAGGTATTTAACTTTGGCAAGCATAAAGGCAAAAAGGTAGAAGATATATTTGCCATAGAGCCCAGCTATTACTCGTGGATGATGCAGGGCGATTTCCCGCTTTATACTAAACGCAAACTGGAAGAGATATATAACCGTTGGAACGCCAAAAGGAACGCCGACAGGCAACCTAAACCCGCACCGCAGCAACCACAAACCAAACCTGCCGAGCCTGCTGCTAAAAAAGAGTTTGTAAAACCGCCCAACGCACTAAAACCAAATACGCCAAAGCCGGCACAGCCCTATAACCACCAAAACAGGGATAATAAACAACCGTTTAAAAAGAAGGAAGAACCTGCATTGCCTGTTAATGAGGATATGCTGAAATTATTGGCAGATAAGTTTAAGAAGGGGTAGTTTGGTTGTTAATTAGTTATTGAAGCTAGTACTTTCGTATACACTATGCGACACTTTCACTTATACCTGATTTTGTTTTTTTTGACTGGTTGTGGTTTATCAGGAGGTAACTCATCCAACGATAAACCTATTACGTTATATAAACAGCGAATTGCCAATAGCAAGTACGTAATATATGACTTTTATTATGAGGGCGCGTTTGTATCCAGCAATGAGTATAAGGGGTTGACAATTCTCGATTCTAACCTAACGTTTTCTAAGAATAAAATTGATATGTTGCCAGGTGACTATTTTGAAGGCAAGCCTGCAATTAATAATTTGAAGATGATAGATATTACCGTTAAAGGACAAATTACAGAAAAAGGTACCCTTTTAACACCATTAAAAAAATATTCAAAAGAATTTAGCGGGTTAAAAGTTAACGTGACTGAATATCAAGAAACTATTGGAAGAGCTTCATTCAATACAGGTTTGATGGAATATAATTTTAAAAATTTAAAAGAAACAAATGACAGCTTAATACTATATGGCATTAAAAAGAAATTTGGCGGAAAAACTTTCTCTTCAACAACTTCTTTTGTAAAAGGGAACGTAAAAGTTATTGAATCGGCAAATAACAATATTGATCATATAGAAATACAACAAGCTGTTATAACACGGGGCGAAGTTTATAAGACAGGCACCACCCAATTATTGGCAAATCGACCAATTGTAGGCTTCGCAACTTATTGGTTCTATCCGAAAAGTATCATCAGTTCTAATGCTTTGACGGATTGGGGAATCTTCAAAAATGTAAAATAACAACCGCTACAAACATCCGTTAGATTTCATAACGCAAAACACTAAAACATTCCTTAAATTAGCCTTATGAAAGCCATCAAAACCCTCCTCGCCTATTGCCTACTACTAATAACCCCAACTTTCGCCCAGGTCTATAAAACCACCTCGCCGTTGGCGCATACTTTTTCCATTGTAGCGCGTGATCCAAAAACGGGCGAAATGGTGGCTGCAGTGCAGAGCCATTGGTTCGGCGTGGGTAGTTTGGTTATATGGGGTAAATCGGGTGTGGGTGTGGTGGCTACGCAATCGTTTATTAAAAAATCGTACGGTCCGCTGGGTTTGCAGTTAATGGAGCAGGGCAAGGACCCGCAAACCGCGCTTGACCAACTGATCAAACAGGACGATGGCCGCGAAGTGAGGCAGGTAGCCTTTTTAAACACAAAGGGTGAAACTGTAGTTTATACCGGCAAAAAATGTATCGACTTTGCACGGGACATTCACGGGGTAAACTATTCGGTACAATCAAACATGATGCTGACCGACCAGGTTTGCATTGCTATGCAAAAGGCTTTTCTAAAAAATACAAACATGCCCCTGGCCGAGCGCGTAATGGAATGTTTAAAAGCAGCGCAAGCGGCGGGCGGCGATATACGCGGTCGACAGGCGGCGGCCATTATTGAAGTATCGGGCAAACCCGTAAAAAATACGGAGGACGATAAACTGATAGACCTGCGCGTAGAAGACAGCGCCGACCCGATAACCGAACTTTCGCGCCTGCTTAAACTGCACCGCGCCTATGAGCACATGAACAACGGCGACCTGCAGGTTGAAAAAGGCAATATGCCCCAAGCCATGCTGGAATACAGCACCGCCGAAAAAATGTTCCCTGCCAACCTGGAAATGAAATACTGGCACGCAATTACACTCGCCAATAACAAAGGCGTTAAAGAAGCCGCAGCCATGCTAAAAGCTATTTACGCAAAAGACCCCAACTGGCGCGAACTTACCCGCCGCCTGCCAAAAGTTGGGCAGTTAACCGTATCTGCTACTGATCTGAAATTGTTGTTGCAATAGGTAGAATGATGACCAAAATATTATCAATTGGTTTTGCCTTTGTGTTAACAATCGCGTTTCTGTGGCATAAGGAATATAGTTTTAACGCTCTAATTAACAGGCCAACCGGCGACACTTTAGAGTTTAAAGCCAGCGCCTACGTAATACAGCCAAATGACAAGTTAGAAGCACTTTTAAGAAAGCTGCCGGGAATTAATATTGACAAGGATGGCCGAATTTACGCGCAGGGCGATACGGTGAAGAAACTATTAGTTGATGGTGACGAGTTTTTTGGAGACGACCCAACTATCGGCAGCCGTAACTTACGGGCAGACGGAGTAGATATTATCCAAATTTATTTCAAAGTAAGCGACCAGGCTATTTTTACGGGTGTGGATGACAAAGTAAGAATCAAAACTATAAACGTTAAGTTAAAGAAGGAAAAAAGATAGGATCGAAAAGCCCCGGCCCAACCCGCTATTTGTCTACTATTTTAAACACTACCCGTTGCTTTTTTTATAAAAACCCCTTTTTAAACCGCCTATACAACCACTGGCTCTAAAGTTGCTTTGTTTTCATTATAAATATTAAAACCATGAAAACAACTAACAAATTTAAGACCCCGTCAACCTTATCAATTTCGTTTATCGCTATAGCCTTAATAAGTGCAATTACTTGTTTTTCGTCATGTTCAAAAAATGATAACCAGGTTATGGCAGGCGCATCTGTAATGGCCGTAAATTCTGCTCAAGCTTCTGCCCCGCAGGATTTTTATGTGGATAATACAAAGGAAAATTCTTCGGGCATAGCTTATACACAAAGTTCGGGCTATTTTATTGTGGGTACGGGTTCATCCCATTCTATCCAGTTTAAAACATCGTCAACCTCCACCGTTAACGCCACTACGAACGATAATTTTGCGCCGGGCGGCTTTTACACCGTGTTTTATACCGACAACAGCGGCACCGCAAGTTACCAGGACGACCGCACCGCTCCGCAAGGACCCGATGCCCGGGTTCGTTTTATAAATTTAAGCTCGGCCATGACAGCCAGCGCCGATTTTGCAAGCACAGTTGGCGGCAAAAGTACCGGCATAGCATCTAACGTGGCTTACCAGGCAGCAACTTCTTATTACGAACTGTCTGCCATGGCCACTACGTTTACATTTTCGGCTACCGGTTCAAGTACTGTCTTGTTGAACATCCCGGTAACCTTACTGGCAGGGAAAATTTATACCATCTTTATTTCCGGCTCAACTTCGGCAACAATTACTTATACATTGGTAGCAGAAAATTAATTTATCGTCATTTACCTCACGAAGCCCGTTACTACTTTGTAGCGGGCTTTTTTAATGAGGTTATAACCATTAGTTATAATAACGTAACATTCCTGTTGCAATTAACAAAAACGTTCTCTACCTTTAGCAATAAATACCCCTTTTAAATGACCGTTACTGACAAAGAAGAGATGGCTGTTGAAACGCAATTGCCTAAAAATTCTGCCCGCACGTTTTCGGGGCTTGCGGCTTATACCGGCACATTCGGTACTGCCGAATTAGTCCAGCTTTTAAAGCGCACATTGTTTGGCGTAAAACAAGCAGACATTGCCGCCTTTAAAGGTAAATCGCTTGGCGCGGTGGTTGATGCTTTGCTCACTAACAGCGCCGTCCCCGCCCCGCCGGTTAATAATTATAATAGTTCAACTTATACCGATCCAAACGTACCCATCGGGCAAACCTGGGTAAATGCACCTTATACAGATGGCACTGCCGATAGTGGCCGCACCACATCCTACAAAGCATGGTGGCTTGGGCAAATGATCAAACAACCGCCCACCTTACAGGAAAAAATGGTTTTGTTTTGGCATAATCACTTTTCCACGCAGACTACTACCATAGCCGATTCTCGTTACGAATACAAGCATAATGCCCTGCTGCGTTCCTATTCATTAGGTAACTTTAAGACACTGGTAAAACAGATTACCATTGACCCGGCTATGTTGCGTTACCTCAGCGGTTATGTAAACGTTAAAACCGCTCCCGACGAAAATTATGGCCGCGAGATGCAGGAGTTGTTCACCGTGGGGAAAGGCCCAAATTCGTTATATACAGAAGATGACGTAAAGGCAGCTTCAAGAGTTTTAACAGGATATACGATCAGCGCAGCGACTATATCTTCCGGCTTCGATCCGACTAAGCACGATACGGCTAATAAGCAATTTTCGGCATTTTATAGCAACACCTTAATAACCGGGAAAACGGGGGCAGCAGGCGCTACCGAGTTGGATGACATGATAAATATGATATTTGCCACCAACGAGTGCGCCATGTTTATATGCCGTTATATCTATCGCTTTTTTGTTTATTATGAAATAGATGCCGATACCGATGCCAACGTAATAGCGCCATTGGCAGATATTTTCAGGACCAATAATTACGAAATAAAACCGGTACTAAAGGCATTGTTTACCAGCCAGCATTTTTTCGACCCAGCGAATAAAGGCTGCCTTATAAAAAGCCCTATCGATTTTTATGTAGGCGCATGTAGAGAGTTCGATATGGCGTTTCCTGCGGATACAGATTATATAAACGCCTATTATATGTGGGATTACCTGCGTGCTGCGGCAGCCACTATTTCGCAAAACATTGGCGACCCTCCAAATGTAGCCGGATGGCCCGCTTATTATGTATCGCCCGAGTATCATGAACTTTGGATAAATACCGACACGCTGCCCAAACGCAACCAGTTTACCGATACTATGATTGCCAACGGCTATACCCGCAATGGTAAAACACTGGTAATAGACCCGATTGCTTACACCATGGAACTATCAAACCCCGCCGACCCCAATATTTTGATAAGCGATATGCTGACGCAGTTATACACAGTAAGTGTCGGTGCCGATGTTGTCGCGTTTTTAAAATCTATTCTATTGTCCGGCCAAATATCAGATCATTACTGGACAGATGCATGGAATGCCTACAAGGCTACGCCAAACGATGCCGCGACCAAAAAGATAGTAGTTACCCGTTTGGCGGCGTTATATAAATATGTTATGGACCTGTCGGAATACCAGCTATCATGAAAAGAAGGGATTTTTTAACGAAAAGTATTTCGGCGGGTATTGTGATGCCTGCGCTGATAAATGGGTACGCGTTCAAAGCCTTTGGGGCATCGCCATTTGTGGCCGCGCTATCATCGGTAATGCCTGATGAAACCGACCACGTTATGGTGCTCATACAAATGACTGGCGGTAACGATGGGCTGAACATGGTTTCGCCGTTAGATCAGTTTGATAATCTCAGCAACGCGCGGCCAAACATCATGCTACCCAAAAACAAAATATTGGCGCTTGACGGAACCAGCGCTACGGGCCTGCACCCGGCCATGACCGGTCTGCAAAGTTTGTATAATGCCGGTAAGGTAAAGATCGTTCAGTCGGTGAGCTA
>Ga0206816_1198_pt1 | contig 13518 bp, 13 predicted proteins | sample Alteio_BWOrgCont_88_FD_152866 | JGI IMG/M metagenome (GOLD analysis project Ga0206816, IMG submission 152866) | Enriched cells from forest soil in Barre Woods Harvard Forest LTER site, Petersham, Massachusetts, United States -... | ecosystem: Environmental > Terrestrial > Soil > Temperate forest >... | reverse complement strand
GTCGGCATCAGTTTGGTAGGAGCCTTAATATCATCAGTACTTCGTTTCACAGGCACCAAATGGCGTTATCCCTTAATCAGAATTGCGGAGGCGGTAACGTTGTCAGCAATTTTATTCGCCGGAGTAATGCCGGTGCTCGACATGGGGCATCCCGAAAGACTTTATTTCTTGGTCACACATGGAAGAATCCAATCGCCGATTCTGTGGGATGTACTTGCCATAGCAACTTATTTCACGGGCAGTTTAATCTTCTTTTATCTGCCATTAGTTCCTGATCTTGCATTGATGCGCGACAAACTTACGGGCATCTCGAAGTTCAGAGTGTGGCTGAATAAATTCATGGCAATCAACTGGACGGGCACTCCTCGCCAACATAAATTATTAAAGAGAGGTATGGCAATAATCTCAATCGTCGTTTTGCCATGCGCCATCTCGGTTCATACCATCAGTGCATGGCTTATCGCCTTGACGATGAGGACGGGATGGAGTACCAGTCTGATGGGTCCTTATTTCGTTTTCGGAGCATTGATGGCAGGAGCCGCGATGATTATTTTGGTGATGGCAAACATACGCTATGGATACCATTTGCAGCATTACATCGGGCATAAACATTTTAATTATTTGGGAATGCTTCTCCTTGGATTGACGGCGTTCTATCTCTATCTCAACATCAACAAATATGGCGTTCCGGCATTCGTTGGAGAGAAGGCGGAGGTTGAATATCTGCAAGATTTAATGTTCGGGCATTTTGCTTTTGCATTTTGGTTTGTCATTATTGCAGGTCTTATTATTCCAATTATTATACTCTCGATCGGGAAGCTTCGCAACCAAATTAGATGGGTTGTTATAGCAGCGATTTTAGTTATGGGAGGAGCCATTATCAATCGTTATTTGATAGTTATTCCAAACATGCTGCATCCTTTAGTTCCCATCCAACATGCGATTCCGGGCTATGCAACATATAGCCCCACCTGGGTCGAATGGGCAATCGGTGCCGCAGGATTCTCGGGCTTAACACTCCTTATTATTCTTTTATTCAAAGCATTCCCGGTCATAACTATTTGGGAAACGATGGAAGGTGTGGAACATGATGGTCAGGAAGTAATCGGTTTGGAATATATGGATAACCCTAAACTTGCACCAAGATATGAAAATTATGAAGGCTAATCTGAATAATATGAAGACGAATCTGAAAGTATTATTAGTACTGATTCTTTTGATTAATTTCAATCAAAAGTCCTTTTCAAAAGATGAAAAGAAGGACGGCATCATTACCTTGACCGTCGAACCAAATGACAGTTTGTTTGTGGTGAATGCGACCGTTACGGATGCCGCAACGAAAGCTCCATTAAAAGGTGTCGAAATAACTTTCCTCATCAAGAGAATGTATGGTGATTTGAAAGTTGGCAATGCCACGACCGATGCCTCTGGAATTGTATCCGCATCATTCTCTTCAAAGATGCCCGGCAGCGACACACTTGGTAACATTAATCTAAATGCGAAAGTCGAGGACAATGATGTCATCAACGACATTACCGTCTCTAAAGTTATTCCATCAAAAGTCTCCTTCGAAGCACATACTCCGGTTCCGCCGGGAATGATTTCTGCCACCGCACCTGTTTGGCTGAAGGTAACTTTTTGGCTGATTGTTGGAACTGTATGGGGATTGTTTGGTTATGTAACATTCCTGATTTATCAGATCAGCAGGGAAAAACGGAAACCTCAAACCGCGCCTTCTAAATAGCATAATGAATAATTAAAGTAAATTAAAATAAATAGTAAACAATTAAAAAATTAAGTAGTATGAAAAATTTCAAAATTAAAAAGCAAAACCCAATACTGTTCTTCATGATGTCAGTAGTATTGGTAGTATTTCTAACAGCAGCGCAAACCTCTAAATGGTCAGCTCCTGATGCAGCTAAAAAAGTTGCTAACCCTGTAGCCTCTGATGCAAATTCTATTGCTGAAGGGAAGAAGATTTATGTATCCGATTGCCAAAAATGTCATGGCAAGAAGGGTTTGGGCGATGGTCCTAACGCTTCTGAATTGGATAATCCTCTGGAAGCTCTGAACAGTGCCGGAATGAAAGCGCAGACAGATGGAGAATTGTTTTGGAAAATCTCCGAAGGCAAAAAACCAATGCCTTCTGCCAAGAAAACTTTGTCAGAAACTCAACGCTGGCAAGTCCTTGATTACATCCGTACTTTAGCGAAATAAGGAAGTACGAATTTTACCAACAAAATTAGATTTATAAATAATTAAAGAATAATAGAAATGAAAAATTTAAAGAAATATTCTGTTGCCGCCCTGATGGTGTTGGCAATTATGTTCACTGCGGTGCAGTGCACGAAAAAAAATGAAGTTCTAAATCAGACTCCTGCAAGCACTTCTACAACTGCTAATACAGATACTTTGTATTCTGTCAAAGGCACTGCAACATTACAGCCAATAAGTGGTAATGCACTTGCTACTGCATGGAATGGAACGCTTGATGGCGCATGGAGTAACGCTCCGATTGTAACCGTTCATGCCGTTGTTCCTGATTTAGGGAATAACACTTTTGAAGGATTCATTGGCAATGCTACTGATGTGAATTTGCGGTCTATGTATGATGCAAATAACATTTACTTTCTTGCAGAATGGAGTTGCAGCAAGAATCCAACAGTAAGTTCTCCCTGGTATTACAATCCTATCACGAAGCTTTGGGCACAGATGGGTGCTGCGCCTGTTTGGGATGCTAATGGTGTTGAATTAAGTCCTCCTTTTGTTCAGGATCAATTCGATTTTATTTTCAACGTTGCTGGTTCTTGCGCAGGCTTCAAGGCACAGGGATGCTATGCTGCCTGCCATGTCAATACGCCAAATTTGGTGATGGATACTACCACCGGAAATATCACAACTGTGCCTGTTTACGGTGGTTCCATGTACACCAATGGTCCTAATGAAAAATTGGATTGCTGGAGAGTGCGTATGCTCCAGGTTTTGAATTGCAACCAGGCGAATGACACTTATCTTGATTGGGGTAATGGCGCAATTGATGCGAATGAAATCCATAACGATCCACAAGTTCATACTACCGATGGCGGAACGAGCAACAAACAAGTTTTGTCCGGAATGACTGTTCCAAAATGGATTATTAAAACAGGAGCTTATACAAATGGGGCTATCATGGTAGGAGATACAGCAAGCGGTGCTGCATTAAAAGTTACTGCGGTAAGTTCTACAGGAGTGCTTACTCTTAGCGATGGTTCGACCATTGATCCTACCGTCGGAACCAATTATCAACAAATAGGAACCGGAGCAAATATGACATTAGGAACTTATTGTGTTCCGGGTAGCATTGTAGGTTCTTATACAGGAAGCCGTGGTGATGTTACTGCTAATGCTTTTTGGACAGGTTCAGGTTGGAGATTATTAATTCAACGTGCCTTGAAAACATCTGATATTTTGGAACAAGATGTTGATTTCTCAAGCCTTGCTGATCAGCCTTTCGGTATCGGTGTTATGTTTAATGGCGCAGATAACGAACATGCAATTGTCTCTGGTCTGACTTTGCATTTCAATAAATAAGAATCTGTTTTTAAACAATTAAATTTTTCAATTATGAAAAGAATCAGGATAGCAGCAATTGCATTTGTCGCGTCAATTGCTGTATTTACAGGTTGTCAAAAAGATACCACACTGACGATAAAGCCGGAAGTAAAGACGATAACAGGGACGATTTCATTCAGCAAAACCCTTGTTCCGCTCTTTACACAGAATTGCGCTATTGCCGGATGTCATGTCTCTGGTGGTCAAACGCCTGATTTATCAGCCGACAATGTATATAATTCCTTAGTAAATACTCCTGGCTTCGTCAATGTAAAAGATCCGCAAAGCAGTAAAATCTATGAATATATTACCGGGAAACTTTCGCCTGCAATGCCGATGGGCAAAGCCAGCAATCCCGGTGATATCAACGATCTTTTCTTAGCATGGGTAGAGCAGGGAGCAAAGAAAAATTAAATTAATAAATTAAAGAAAATTAATATGAAAATAGTATCAAAAATTAAGTTGTATGCAGGGATTTATCTCCTGATGATTGCCTGCTTATGTATGTCTTCTGCCAGCACTTTTGCGCAAGACAGTACGGCTTCTCCTACCGCCACGTCGCTCAATTATGTGAAGAATACATTCTACAGCCAGTGGCTTATCAATGACCAAACCTGCATGGTTCCTAAGGCTCATAGTTTTGAATTTGTCATTCAGCATACCTTTGGGACCATTAACAATGGTTATTCCGATCTGTATGGAATATATGGCACCGGCAATATTAGATTAGCATTCTGCGCGACTCCTATCAGCAATCTTGAATTAGGCTTTGGCTTGACGAAAGATCAGATGCTGTGGGATGGAAATCTGAAATGGGCGATCATGAAGCAAACCACAACTGGTATCAGATTAGTAAGCATTACCTATTTCGGGAATTTTGCTGTCTCGACCCTCCCAAAAGCAGGTAACTTCGTCTCTGACGGTGACAGGTATTCCTACTTCCATTCCTTGATTATTGCAAGGAAGATTACCAAAGAATTCTCTGTACAGGTAACGCCGAGCATATCCTATTTCAACAATGTTCCCGCCTATCTTGATGCCAACAATGATGAGCAGCCTTCAATGAAAAACCTGAATGTAGCCTGTGCTTTCGGAGGTAAATACACCATCTCCCAAGGGGTGGCAATCATTGCGAATTACAACCAGCCGATGACTCAAAACCCAACGGATAATCCACATCCCAATGTAAGTTTTGGTATTGAATTAGGCACTTCGGGGCATACTTTCCAGATATACATGGGCAATTACCAATCTATCATTCCACAATACAACACGGTGTTTAATCAAAATGATTTCACGACCAGCCGCTATTGTGTAGGGTTTAATATTACCAGGAGATGGTATTTCTAATCCATTAAAGTTTTTATGTCTGCTTGTAAGAAATGGAATTGAAGGGGTACGAAGGCATTATGAGGGTGTCCCAAAGCGTTTTGAGGGTGTCCTAAGGCGTTTTGAGGGTGTCCTAAGGCGTTTTGAGGGTGTCCCAAGGCGTTTTGAGGGTATCCCAAGGCGTTTTGAAGGCATCCCAAGGCGTTTTGAGGCTCTCCCAAGGCGTTTTGAGGCTCTCCCATCTGGCACCTTTTTTCGGGGCGATTTTTGGAGTGATGAAGAAAATAAAAAATATTTATTTTGCAATAAACTTTTTTTATCCGATTAAGTTCCGTAATTTTGCAGCCTTAATAAAAATACTGATATGAAATTAGCAAACGTTATAACTTTTTCTTTGGCTACGCAGGCTTTGTTTGATGCGAACAAACCTGCGCTGGTTATATTCAATCCATTGCTTGGAGGTACTTTTGAATCGCTTACGTGGACGGGTCAAATGGGTGCTGTTTCAAATATGTTTTCTACAGGGAATTTAATTAAATTAAATGCTGGTGATACAAAAACCCGAAATACTTTTATGAGAAATCTTCGTCCTATTTTGAAGAATCTGGAGTTTAAGATTGATATTTGTATTGCTAACGGAACGATTACTGATAGCTTGTCCTCTTTTGGTTTGGCGGCTTTGAGGGAGAGTATTAATAAGTATGCTATAAGTGATTTTCATTTGGCTTATATTTCTTTGATGGGACGGATTGCTGCTGGTGGTAATACTGCTGCATTGAATACTGCTGGTTTTTTGACAGCTAATATTACCTCTATTAAAACTAATCATGATGGGGCTTGGAATATGAGTACTACTAAAATTGATCTTTCTTTGAGTATAAAGAGTTTGAGTCAGTCGAATCAGATTATTGTAAATACTTTGATGGCTACTAACATGCAGGTTATTAAGAGCATGCATGCTTATGCTGAAAGTATTAGTAATGCTGGCTTGATAAAGATGACTACTAAGGTTGCTATATTGAGCAGCGTGGTGCCTACTCCTGCTAAGAAACCAAGAAACAGACATATCGCGGAGAACACTAGTATTTGTTATCAGCAGAATCCTGTGGCTCGTGATAAGATGCAGTTTACTTTGATGACTAATGGAGCGGAGGCTTTTATATGCAGGATGCCTACTAAGACTGGTACTTGTGGTTTGGGGATTCCTTTGGTATATAATGAAATGACTGAACTGAAAAAGGCTGATGTTCCTGGGACTGGTGATAATATTATTATTACTAATAACGGGAGCGCAAAGATGGTGGTGAAGGTTTTTGTAGTGAAGGGGTAAGTTCTTTGAACATAAATTTTAAATTTATAATAATTAAATGAAATAAAAAAGTACTAGACATAAAGGCGTTTAAAAATACTATTAAGGGAATCCGACAAGATTAAAAATTTTAAAGTATTAAATAGCCAACACTGTAATTGAATGTCCGCGAAAGGCGGGGCATTGTCAGTGTTGGTACGGGTTTCTTGTCGGAACCTCCTTAATAGGGCAATTCACCCCGCCTCTGTCATTCCAGCAAGAAATCTAATTAACAAAAATATTAAATAATTAAAATCAAAAAAAATGAAAAAAGTAGTAACAATTTTAGTAATCATAATCCTGTTTAGCAGGATAGTAACATTTGCACAACAAGTACAGATGCCACCAATAGACTTGCCGAATGAGGCGGTTGAAAAAGGAATAAAAGCTTATGTGGATAAAAGCACCTATGTTATTGAAGGGAAACTCTTGTCACAGAAGGAAATACTTACACCAGCTATTGATGGTGGAGATGGAGTTCTCGTAGGGAGCATTTATGAATTGCTCCTTATAAAACCTACAGTTGTTTTAAAAGGAAATGTTGATACATCAACAACTTTTGAATATTTAGTTCATACAGGTGGCTATACGATGAATGATGGTTATCCTTTAAAATCAGAGGCTTCGGATATATATGGATTTTGGATAAATGACATTTATTTTTTCAGTGCTGAAATAAAACCTCCTGATTATTGTCAACCTTATACTAATGCAACTCATGTAAATTTCTTACAGAGTTTGAGATTTAAAGATTTTAAAAATGGAAGAGAAGCTCTGATGAAATTTTTTGAAGAGAAATTAAACATCAAACCAATCCTACTTGATGATGGACTGGAAAAAAAAAGTCCAAATGAATCTGAAATAGCTCCTATTAAACCTAAAATCAATCCTGTTAATTTTAAAAAATCACCAACTGATGAAAAGAGTGGTCGAATAAAACACATTGGAAATACTGGCCTTTATTTAGAAATTGCAAACGATGCTATTGTAGGTACAAATCTTGAATTTGATATTTTAATTGTAGCCGATGCTGGTGGTACCTACTTAGATAATTGTGTTATGGATTTATATTTTTCAAACAGTGTTGGCAATTATCGGGCAAATTTAATAACCTATTCTGTTGATCCTTACTATGCTGATCCGAGTTATGTTGAAAGATGGTTTGACAATACTTCAAATGTTGTACATGTTCAGTTTGGTTCTGATTCAGGATCAACTTCAGGATGGCATAGGGCAGAAGTTCAAACTACTGTTGAACCCTTCCTTCATTTTAGCGTTCCTGATTCAAATTGTTATGAAACCTCTTATGTCAGTTTTCAAGAAATTCCAGATGCACAGATAGAATCTTATTATACTGATAATCCTGATGATGATATCTTTACAACTGGGTTGCTAATACAATATGGTGGTGGTACTACCAATTATTCTGGTAGCATAGATTCCACCTATTGCCATCATCTTCCAGATATATCAGGTTTCTCTCCCACAACAATTTACCCTGGAAATTATTATCCCGGGAATCCTACTAACAAGGAGCAAATGACAATAGAGGGTGTATCTTTTGGAACGACACAAGGTAAGGTATTTATGCGAGATGCTGATAATGGTGGTACCACTTATGATCAACTCGATGCCAGGGATATTCTTTTATGGTCAGATAATTCAATAATTGTTAATGTCCCTTCTTATATTGATTCGATACCTGGTAAACCAGGTATAGGTAGTGGAACATTTTATATTCAAACTTATACTGGAGAGATTGCATCAAGTTTTCCTTCAAGTGTTTCTTGTCCTTATAGTATTCAAAACCGAACTGATATTGGTCAACCCTTTAATCCAAAACTAAGAATCAATGAAGTGAATAAAAATCACTCTGGGAGTATTACATTTAGGTTAGACACAAGTATCACAAATTATCCTGATACTATGCTTATTCCTACTATCAGACAATGCATTCAAGAATGGGATTGTGCAATTAATATTAATTTTTTACTGGACACTGTTCCCATTGCAGATAATGGTTTTCTTGGTGATACTATTTGTACAATATTTCTTGCAGATTCATTAGATAATCCATCAGCATTAGCAGAAACTGTAATAATACCAAGAATTTGTACAGATCCATCGGGGACTATTAGATATATCTTCCCTTACAACATTAAAATTGGTATTTTAAGAGATCTTGCAACTGCTTCAACTTTTCTATTAGGTTATACTTGGCAATGCCAACCGGATTCTTCACAACCAATCGATATACATAAGGTAGATTTACATGGTGTCCTTTTACATGAATTTGGTCATGCCTGTCTACAAAATCATGTGAATCAAAGTAGTGACCTAATGTATTATACTGAACCAAATGCTATTGGACCAGTAGACCCTTGGAATAGAATGAAAATAACAATACCAGATAATATTGAAGCCGGCGTAGATGTGGTTGTAAGAAGTGCATCAATTATTTATTTACCTGCTTGTCAAGGTCCTTTAATTCCAGGTACATTATTTTGTCTCTTTGAAGATCATATTAAAGAGATTAATCAGAATGTAAGCAGCATAAAAATATATCCAAATCCGATAGATGATGATTTATTGAATGTTGCTTTTGATATTAAACAAGATGCACCAGTCAATTTTATTATTCTTGATAATTTAGGTAAAGAGGTTTTAAATTTTAATAAAAACGAAAGTGCAGGAGAACATACCGAACAACTAAATTTGAACCATTTAGCTGTTGGTGTTTACTATTTAGAAGTAATTATTAATGGAATAGGTGATTCAGGTGAGATAATGAAGATTCGATAAAACTTTTCTATTTATTCGATATTACCTAAATTAGTTTAATTTCGCACGCGATTACAGTTTTAAGATTTCATTTTATTTGAAACCTTGTCCTTTACCATAGGGGGGCAGGGTTTCTTTTTTTATTTAATCCTTTTATGATACCGACCTTTTTGGGGCGGTGCAATAAAAGGATGATAATTATGACAATGGTCCTTTCCTTTATCACAAAGTTTTCCAGTATGACAGTTTAGGAAGAATGATTGACTGCCATTGGTATTGGCCCACTGGCTTGCGGGCGATTGACAGGAATACTTATGATGGAATGAATTTAAAAGAGAATATCCAATCCAATGCGGATGGCGAATTTCTATTTAAGTGGACTTATAAATATGACATCAGGAATAATTTGACAAAGTCCATTCAATATTACAAAGGAGATACCATCAATACAAAAATCAGTTGCGAATATAATGTCCGTAAAGAGCTGATCACGGAAACGAAGTACAACAAAAACGGGATCAATTATCTTGCAACTTATGAATATGATGACAAAGGACTGATAACTTCTAAAACAGAATTTTCATCATCCGGAAAGGTAGCTGCAAAGTACCGATACCAGTATGAAACCTATTAGGGAATCCTAACTTCCTTTCAGAATATCGGGTAATTTCTCCTTCGTCAATTCGCTGCCTGCCAGCTTTAAAACAAAGACTGCTTTGCCTTCTTCAAAGACTGTTTTCATTTCATGTTTCAGGACATCCATCAGCAGTTCATAATCTCCAAACAGTTGAGTACTCAAGCCATTGACCTCTACTCTTATGTCTTTATTCTGTTTTATTCTTTGAATAAAATCAATGATTTTTTGTTCGTAAGCATCCGTCAGGGAATACATGCTGATCTCTATTGTTGCTATCATTATTTCAATCTGTAAGGTTAATCTTTTTCTACTTAGTTTCTGAATCAGGAACGAAATCCAGAACAATAGAATTCATACAAAACCTTTTACCGGTTGGTGGAGGTCCATCATCGAATATATGCCCCAGATGCCCGCCACAGCGACCACAAACTACTTCTGTGCGTTCCATTCCATGCGTATTATCCGGAATATAAATTACTGCATTCGGACGCACTGATTCAAAGAAACTGGGCCATCCGCAGGAACTTGCAAACTTGGCATCAGAACGAAATAGTTTATTGCCACATGCGGCGCAGTAATAGGTTCCGATGCCTGTAAAATCCCAGTATTTACCGGAGAAAGCATATTCTGTGCCTTTCAATCTTGATACCTGGTAGATGCTGTCAGGTAAAACCTTTTTCCATTCAGCATTCGAGATGTTTAATTTTGTCGTGTCTGTCCTTGAATAGTAAGGATTAGAGGGATGTTGAGAATCATTCATAACTTTATCTTTTGTTGTTTGACTTTGGTTTTGGCAACTGAATAATAAGAATGTTGCGATGAGAATTATTATTGCAGGTCTTGATTTCATGGCTTATAAATTATTAATTTGTTGTGTAACGAAAGCAAGGCAAAAGTATTATGAATGGCTATACAATTAAATCCAAAAGAAATCTTCATCGGAAATTGAAAAGCATTCTCAACTTATTCCATAACCCGGAGCAGTAATGATCAAAGAATCTATGGTAGTTTTTACACTAAGTACCGGAATCTTTGAGTGATTCACAATTTGCTGTGCGAACAACCCCAGGAATTGCCCGGTGATCTTCGATTCATGCCCGGTGTTGATTACTATTAAATCGCAGTTGTTTTTTGTTGCATAGTTCAGTGCTGTTTCGGCAAGGCTGTCACCATATTCATAAGTGGTCACATACTTTAATTTTGCAGCTTTGACAAGGTCTTCCACAGTAGCAATTTTAATTTTCAACTCCCTCAATTCTTCCTTATCCTTTGATTCCGAAAGCCCTGTAATGTGAATTTCGGCATTGAATAATTTTGCCAAAACCATTGCGATATTCACCTTTTCCCTGCTGTGCATCGAATCATCTATTGGTATCAGGATATTCTTAAACCCTTCCTTATCGCCCCTCCTTTGCATCGTCAAAACAGGGACGTCAGAAAGCGTAACCACTCGCTGCACATTGCTACCGATAAATACTTCTATAAAACCAGAAGCACCATGGGTTCCCATAATGATGAGGTCAATATTATTTGCTTTGGCATAATCTACTATTTCGGAATGAACATGACCGGTTGTCACTATAGACGTTGATTTGATGCCATATTGCTTCTTCAAATCCTTACCAATTTTATCCAATTTTTCAATCGCCATGCCTTGAAGTTGGTCCACAGAGGGATAGCTTGCCAGCAACCTGGTATCGGCAATATAATTGTATTCCACAGTTTCAATGGAATGCATCAGCGTTACCTCCGCCTTCAATGCCTTAGCCAATGAAGCGGCTTCCGACAAAGCAATTTCCGAAGTCTCGGAGAAGTCCGTCGGGACTAAAATTTTATCTATCTTAATTTTTTCCATGAGATTTGTTGTTTTTAATAAATATCCTTTTCAAACATTGTACCATCATGGAAAATGAAAGAAACTATATGTTGCATACACTTTTATATCACTCTTTTTCTTGTTAAAATGATGGAATGGATTTGCAAATTGCAAAAATAATAGAAGCATAAGGGGGAATTAGAGGGTTCTTAATTTTATTAAGGCATCAACCTTAAGTAAAGTTCATTCTTCAAATTTGATATCATGAATTTGTAAACCATTTATTCCAAATAATAAAAATACTTCCCACTGTTTTGGTTTCTTTACATCCTGGAATAAAATATAAGACTTAGAAAATAAAAATATTCACTATGGATGAAGATGAAAATAAGACGGATCATTGGATAAACAAGCACATCAATGACCGATTGGATAAAGCAACCTGGAAAGAAAAGATGTATAAGGAAACTGTTGAAATGCTTCAGACCGAAGAGCGGTTTGTTAATTATTTCAAACAGTTTCATCCATTATCTATTGAAGGTTTTATTAAATTTTATGCCCAGACAAAAGTGAGCAGATACGAATATGCCGAAGTAATGAAGAAGGAACGAGAGCGAAAGGACAATCAGTTCAATGTCCTTGCTGAATGGGCTTTGGTGGCTATCCTGAAGTTTAAGGTTGACAAGCTGAAAAGCAAATGGGATAAAGGTTTAATGAAGGAAAAGGAAATTATATTTTATGATTTTTCAGAATGGGAAGAAGATCCTTTGACATGTCCTTATATAGAGCCTGTAAGCATTTATGATATAGAAGAATATCTTGAATTTTATGATGAACTTTGGAAAGAACAAGATGAATACATTTTAGAAAATGGCGATCCTGATGATGATGATTATGAAGAAGACGAAGATGAATGGTTTTATTTTAAAAAAGAAAAGGTGGACGGAATGAAAGAAGTGGGTTATGAATATTCTAATTGGATGAAGAAAAGGAATGGTATGGAAAGGAATCCATTTCCTGCACGTGGAGCAATGGAAGGGCGATGGATGCAAGCAGCACGTGCAGAAGAAACGGCAAAGAATACACCACCACCTCCTGTAATTGCTCCTGTTATTCCAAAAACTATAGAAGATAAAAAGAAAACTAAGACGAAAGCAAAAGACAGTCAGAAAAATAAACCAAAGGATGAGGTAGTACAGCCACCGCCAGAGCCTGTGAAGCCTGCATTCATTAATGACAGGCGTAAGTTTCTAAGCCTGATACAATATGATCCTTATGAGTTGGAAAGATTCATCAAGACATTAGATACTAAAGAAGTATTACAGAATTACAGAGCGATGCATAGAACCCATGATACCAGAGAATTTACAGAAAGGATAGAAATGGATCTTTATACATTAGGTGATGCAAAGGAGCATGTGCCTATTCAAAGCCATGATGACTGGCGGAAGGCGGTGGCAGAGGCTTGCGAATTGTATAAGCGAAGAAAAGTCAGGGAAGCAATCGTAAGTTGGTGGGAAGTTTATAATGAAATACTTTTGTCTGGAATGAAATATGAATACATTAATACAATGCCTCCTAAAAAGTTTGATAAGACAATCCGGGAGACCCTGATATTACAAATAAAACGCGGACGAGAATTGGCTGGCGAGCCTGGAAATATGGATTATTAACTGATAAAAAGAAATAATATGGCACTACCTAAATATGATCCCGAAGAACAACTTCGAAAGGAAAAAGAAAAAGCAGAATGGCGGGTAAATGCTTTGGAACAATATAGAAAAGAACTTCTTGATAATCCTGAATATGCAGAATATGCCAAGCAATACCGGCTAAATCCGGGTATGCTGGAAGAATTTGCCCGCCATTATGCTAATGATAAAGTGCATTGGATGGAATGGGGAGAGCAATTCAGAAAATGGCAGGAAAAGGAAGACATGAAATGGATAAATGATGCCTTCGACCGCCTGAAAGAAATTCAACAGAAGAAACTTTTTGATATGCAATGCCTCTGGA
>Ga0206816_1195_pt1 | contig 13642 bp, 12 predicted proteins | sample Alteio_BWOrgCont_88_FD_152866 | JGI IMG/M metagenome (GOLD analysis project Ga0206816, IMG submission 152866) | Enriched cells from forest soil in Barre Woods Harvard Forest LTER site, Petersham, Massachusetts, United States -... | ecosystem: Environmental > Terrestrial > Soil > Temperate forest >... | reverse complement strand
CATTAAAAATATTCATAAATCGTAAAAATATTTTGAAGATTATTTGAAATGCTTACTTTTGCCGTCTTAAATAATCAAAAAAATGATGCAGAGCCATACTAATATTAGTTATTCACAAAGTGCCTCAAGGGGTATGAATGGCGGCTTTGCATCGTTATTACATCCAAGAAAAAGTATCATTTCGGACAAGAGTTCTGTGATTTCTACAGGACTATTTAACCAGCGATTTGGAGGAATTGTATCCCTTCAGCCATCTAATTTGGCAATTGTGGTGAAACCCAGTTACTGGGAAACTTGCTCTGAAGTGGTCTTTGATGGGGTATAGAAATCAATTAGAAATTACGAATTACGGATTAGGAGTCCCGGAAGGCGCATTTTGGAGTCTGGGGGGATTGAATTCAACTATTAGCAAGATTTATTCCGTTACATTTCCGGTATATGTAAAGAAGTGGCTGACTTATTCCGTTACATTTCCGGCATATATAACGAAGTGGCTGACTTATTCCGTTACATTTCCGGCATATGTAACGAAGTGGCTGACTTATTCCGTTACATTTTCGGCGTATGTAACGAAGTGGCTGACTTATTCTGTTACATTTCCGGCGTATGTAACGAAACGGCTGACTTATTCTGTTACATTTCCGGCGTATGTAACGAAGTGGCTGACTTATTCTGTTACATTTTCTGTTGCAGCACCTGCAAGTTTTGGAATAACAGAGCCATTCAACATAGTTTCAAGTATTCAAAAATTCAATTAACAATTATATAAATAAATTAAAATTAAAAAAATGAAAATGATTAACGGTAAATTAGAAAATGAAAAAGAAATCTGTTTCGTGGTATTTGACGAATTCAGAATTAACATGGGAACAGACTCGATGTCTGAAGAAGAAAAATTTGAAAGGATTAAAGGAAGAATCCTTGTCATGTCGGTCATCGGTCATGATTTTGTAAAGCAAAATAATAATGAATTCGCGGCTCAAATTCTCAAGTTCTCGAATGCATTAAATGGTTCTACCGGTCCTACGGCATTGGCAGATAAGTATAGTTATACTACTGCTCAATTGCTTTCCATTAAAAATGATGCAGCGTATTTCGGTTACTGGAATCTGAAACATGATGTAGGGACTGATTATGCAAAAGCCTGGACAGACAAAGGCAAAGAGATTAGAAAAGGTACCGGAACATCTGTAACCGCCTGGCCTATGGGAGATCCGCTCACATTACCTACTGTGCCACCGACGGCAGTGCTTCCGGGAATAGACCATCGTTTTCGGTTAATGGCAAATTGGGCTAAGAAACAGGAAGATATTTATTCTGTTGGCGATGGCATCACGATGGGCATTGAAGTTAATTCCACACCATTCGTTCCGAGTGCCGGAAAGCCAGATTTGACAGTAGAATTGAGCGATGGCGGACATCCATTAATAGCTGCTACAAAAAGCGGCTATACAGGTTTTAATATTTACAAGAATTCTAATGACGGCAAAGGATTTGTATTTCTTTATAAATGCAATGACCCAAGTTGTTCAGATATGACAGCCCTTCCTGCATTAAACGTTACTGCTGCATGGACCTATAAAGCTATGTATGTTTTCGGTGCAGAAGAAGTAGGAACCATGAGCGATCCTGTTACAGTTTCAGTGATAGGAACGGTTTAAATTAATTGCGAATTACGATTCAGGAATCAGGAAGCCCTCGGATGTATAATTCGAGGGCTTTTAATTTTTCACAATGGTGTAGTTCCCCAAATTTTCCCTTTTCATCCTTCTATGATATGACCCTTTTTCGGGGTCATGCAATAGAAGGATAGTGGGGATTGTCGGTACTAATACAAAGAGCATTTTTAGGAGTTGGCGTAAAGTAATTTTGATAAAAATCTTTCGTTATTATATGGAATGAAAACTTTGATGAACATCATTGTTTGTTGCCTGCATGTGCTGCCAATGGCTCTGTTCGGACAAGTCGAGATTAGGAATATCAGCTTGAAAGATCCTGATGCGAACCTCTTATACCGAGGGTGGATCAATGAGATTTTGGTGTCGGGCATTGATTCTAACAGGGTCATCGCGATGACTTCTTATTATGACATGATGGAGATTATACAGGTGAATAAAACTCTCTTAAATGTAACACCAAAGTTTGGATACCGGACACAGCCAGTCTGTGATACTCTTTATTTATTCGTGGATGGGGTGAAGGTTTTAGCTAAAGATTATGATATCAAAAGAGTCCCTCCACCGATATTCAGAATAGGATGTTTGAAGTATAATGACACGGTAACGGTGGCGCAGCTATTAGCTGATCCTGAAGTGCATTTCTTTGAGCCTGACATGCAATTAAACCTGAATTATAAAGTTGCAAGTCTTGACATGATTCTTATAAAGAAAGATAATGACATCATTCATGAGTTTGAAAGATTAGACAACAATAGATTCACTACCCTCGAACAGGAATTGATAGAACAAATGCAGCCTGGGGACAGGATTGTTTTCTTGAATATAAAAATCAAGGGTCCAGATGGACTGACGCGACCTGTTAATGAATGGAGATTTGTTATTAAATAATTTCCTAATTCGATTCAGTAAAGAAATTTTTCTTCTCATCCTTCTATGATATGACCCTTTTTCGGGGTCATGCAATAGAAGGATGGTGGGGGTTGTCGGGAAGAAGAAACTTAAGGAAAGTATTTATAAATCTCTTTGCGATTCATAAATCTTAAAAGAATCAGAGTATCCTTTTCTATCTTAAATCCTAAACGATATTGTCACACCCTGATCCTGTAATATGAACCCTTGCTTTTTATTTTCTTCAGATGATTCACCTCTGCCAGAGAAGCACTGTTTTCAGGTATTTCAATAACTTCTTGCAATTGAATTGCTAACTTCTTATTCTTTACTTTTAAGACATCTTTTTCGAAGGAAGAAAGGACTCTTATCTTCATTGTCCTTTCGACACTTTATCAAGATGTGTTTTGACTTTAGTCATACTCCCTTTACCTGATTTCTCGGCTTCTTTGAGAGCGGCAATAAAGGCTAAGTCCTCCATTTCATCTGATGAGAGCGTTGTCGCTTCCTTCTTCATTTTCTTTAATAAATTCATGAAAAAATCAGTCTCCGATTTCGACTTGCTTGGTATCAATATGTATTGCATAACTGTATGATTGCTTATTATTAATAAGAATGCAAAGTTAGGAATAATATCATTAACGAATTCTATTGGTAAGATGAATGGTCACGTTCGATTCTTTACCCCAATCCCTATGAAATAAATTGCTATCAACAAAGCCCCAATCCCTGATACAATAAAGGTCAATTGAGGATAATAGACCACCCACAACAGCCCAGCGATGCTGCTTGATAAGAGTGCCAGGATGCTGGAGATGGCAGAGAAGAAGCCGATGGCAGTAGCGGTTTCGTCCTTCGGAGTGATTTTAGAAATCCAGGCTTTAATGATTCCATCGTTGCAGGCGGCATAGATGCCATACATGAAAAACAGAATGTAAAGCATCGGAATGCCCGTGAGATGTGCCATTCCGAGATACACCGCCGCGAATAAAATCATGCCGGAGATGAACATCGCTTTCATCCCGATCCTATCCGCCGTATGTCCGATAGGATAGGATGCGGCAGCAAAGATGATGTTGTAAAAGACATACACCCCGATGACTTCGCGGTCCGTGAAGCCGGTGCTTTTAGCCATCAGCAATAGCAGCATATCAGTACTATTGATGAGCGTGAAGGCAAAGAACCCGATGGCGATGCGCTTGAATTCCATTGAAGCTCCTTTCCAATAACCGATGAATGCAAAAGGGTTTAAGGTCGCGACTTTCGGAGCGGAATGCACAGGCTTTTCTTTGATCAGGAAAGTAAGCATCACGCCGATCAATGCAGGAGCAAAGGCGATGAAGAATAGCCATCTGTATTGCCCGGGATAGTAGTAAAGATAAATCAATGCCACGACAGGTCCGATAGCCGCACCCGCAGTGTCCATGCCTTGTCTGAATCCGAAGACCTTGCCCTTGTCTTCGTTCCTGGTAATGGATGACAGGAAAGCATCGCGCGCGCCGGTCCTCACACCTTTCCCGAGCTTATCCATGAAGCGCGCCGTGAATACCCAGCCCACATAAGTAAACATCGCAAGCATCGGTTTGGATAAGCTGCTAATCAAATATCCGAGCCTCACGAAAGGAATGCGTATTCTCTTCTGGTCGGATAATTTTCCAAAGAAACCCTTACCGATTCCAGCCACAGCTTCTGCGAACCCTTCTAATATTCCGATTGCCAATGCCCCAAAACCGATGCTCTTAAGATATACAAGCATTATGGGATAAAGCATCTCGCTCGAAATATCATTGAACAAGCTTATCAGCCCAATGATGAGGATGGTTTTGGTGATTACTCTTTCTTTGCTCATTCGTTAATTGTCTAATCGTTGATTGCGTTTTTGTTTAATCGTTAATGGTGAAACGTCAAAAACAAATTACGATTATACAATTAGATAATTACCGGCTCCCATTCAAAGGCACAGGAATCGGCTTTCCACTGCAACCATTAGGCGGCTGAATATTTAATAAATGTGCAATGGTGGGAGCGATATCAGTGATGTTTACTTCGGGAAGATAAGTCCCGTTCACCACTTTCCATCCATAGAATATCAATGGTATGTGTGTGTCGTAATTGTATGGCGAACCATGTGTGGTACCTGTGTTTCCCCACTCCATCCAGTTGGGCAACAAGGTAATCAATACATCGCCGGAGCGTGCGGCATTGTAATCATTTTTGATCCATTTATGGAAGGCATAAGTGTTTTCGAAAATAGGTATTTCAAAAGCAATATTGGCATAGGCAACACCTTCACATTTCAATAAAAAGTTGGCAACCGCAGTTTCTATTTCATACAAAGAAAGTTTCTTTTCGTCAATCAATTTTTGGTTGAGATAAACATTGAGATTGGTGAATTTCAAAATCAGATTATCCACACCAAATTTTTCTTTGAGATAAGCCTTCAAAAGCTCTTCAGTAATTTTGGAATCAAATAAACCGGCAGGGATGTGATGGTCTTTTGAATAGTAAACATTATTGGCAGCACCATGATCGGCAGTGAGGAAGATGAGTAGGTTTTCCTTACCAATGTTGGCTTCGAGGTAGTCAAGTATCTCAGCAATATCCTTATCGAGTTTGATATAAGTGTCCTCCAGTTCAATAGAATTAATTCCAAAATTATGTCCTACATAATCAGTTGAAGAAAAGCTTATAGCGAATAAATCGGTGGCAGAATGCTTTCCTAATTCTTCATATCTTAATGCTGCCAGGGCAAACTCCTTCAATAAAGTATTGCCATAAGGAGTTACCCTTAAGGTTTTATATTTTGTTTTCCTCAAGGTGTCTTTGTTGAGATAATAAGGAAAGGTATGTTTATTCAACTCCAAAACATTGCTGTTCAAAACACCTTCATAAGGCACATCGTCGGGAGTGCTTTCGGAATATTTATCAATATCCAGGGAAGGAAGCCAAGTCAATTTCATCAAGCTATCCGCCACTTTCCTGTCATTGAATTTAATAACCCAGGGAGCCAGTGTATCCATGTAGTAATCGCTGGTAATGAATTTGCCATTCACATTATCATACCAGAAAGTTCCATTAGAAGTGAAGCCACCAGGCAATACCGCTCCACGATCTTTGAGAGAAATGGCGATGACTTTGGATTTAAAATTGGTGGCGAGATGCAATTGGTCACCGATGGTATTCGACAATAAATTCGCAGGAGATTTCTTGCCATTAGAGTCTATGAGAACTGTGCCGACGCTCTCTCTAGAAAAATCATCTACGCAATATACCCTGTCATTCTTTTCTCTCGAATACCAATCATTGGAAACAATTCCATTAATAGATGGGGTAGTGCCGGTATATATTGCAGCATGACCTGGACCTGTTTCTGATTGAGTATAATTGATATAATTATTCTCACAAAGGTAACCGCCATTCACCAAGCGTTTGAAACCTCTCTCGCTAAACTTATTCCAGAAGCGAGAAATATAATCAGCACGCATCTGATCAATGACAATGCCTACTATAAGCTTGGGGGCATCATTGAATCCTTCGATGGAAGCCTTAGTGGAAGGTATGGTTTGTGAGTTTACATTCAGGATGCCAATACAAATTATCAAAAGTATTGCGGAATTATATTTTAGAGTATTCATATTATTTAAAATGTTAGTAAGGGATTTTTTAATTCTACAGGCGGCAAATTTAGGATTCTATTATTATGCAATAATTAATTCGTAATTATTATAAATACTTCCAATCCTATACCCTTGTTTCCTTATATCCTTATTCCCAAATTCCTATATCTTTTTTTATACTTTTGCAGCCCTTTATTAATGCACCTATGAAAGTTACCGAACATATTAAAGAATCCAAGTCTACCTTGTTTTCTATTGAAATCCTGCCTCCATTGAAAGGGAAAGGCATTGAGTCCATTTACAGCGGCATTGACCCATTGATGGAATTCAATCCTGCATTTGTGGACGTAACCTACCACCGCGAGGAGTATGTTTATAAGAAACATCCCGATGGCTCGCTGGAAAGGAAGTCAGTGAAAAAACGCCCCGGGACGGTGGGGATCAGTGCTGCGCTGGCTTATAAATATGATTTGGATGCAGTGCCTCATATTATCTGTGGAGGTTTTTCGAAAGAGGAGACCGAGAATGCATTGATAGATTTACATTTCCTTGAAATAGATAATGTACTAGCGATTCGAGGAGATCAGATCAAGTCGGAAGCATCTTTTGAACCAAATCCAGAGGGACATGCTCATGCGCTGGACTTGGTAAAGCAGATAGTTCGGATGAATAAAGGACATTATCTTGATGATGAATTAATGGATGCCTCACCTTCAAATTTTTGCATCGGTGTGGCTGGATATCCTGAGAAACATTTCGAAGCACCGAATATGAAATCAGATATGAAGCATCTGAAAGATAAGATAGATGCCGGTGCAGATTATATCGTGACGCAAATGTTTTTTGATAATGAAAAATATTTTGAATTTGTTCGTAAATGCCGCGAAATGTGGATTAATGTTCCAATCATTCCAGGCTTGAAAGTGTTGACAACAAAGAACCAATCCACTCTTCTACCTAAGATATTTAATATTGATATTCCTGAAGCATTCCTTGATGAGATTGAGAAATGCAAGACTGACAAGGAAGTAAAGGAAGTCGGCATAGAATGGTGCATTCAGCAATCTAAGGAACTTTATAAGCATAAGGTTCCGGTGCTGCATTATTATACTATGGGGACATCCGATTCTACAAAGAGGGTTGCAGAGAAAGTGTTTTAAAATAGTTATGAGTTATCAAGTATGAGTTTGCAGTTTCCCTTGATAATCTCAAAATTGTACAACATTTTTACCTGCATTATCTAAAACTTTATCTAATTTTACATCGCCGGATATTCCGGATTAAGTCCTAAAATTATAAAATAATAATCAGTGAGTATTTATCCCCTCCGAGTTCCAGAGTTTATTCAGTCTTTCTTTCCAGATTTGGTTTGGAGAATTGAGAATTCTGAACAAAAGATTTATCTAACTTTTGATGACGGTCCCACCCTCGGAGTTACTGATAAAGTTTTGGAGTATTTACATCATTATAATGCCAAAGCTACCTTCTTTTGTATCGGAAAAAACGTTGAAGCGAATTCTTCCCTATTTCAATCAATTCTGGATGACGGACATAGTGTCGGTAATCATACCCACAATCATAAGAATGGTTGGAAGACTTTGAATAATGAATACTTTGATAACATCGAGCAATGTTATAAATTGGTAAATTCCAATCTATTTCGACCTCCCTATGGTAAAATAAAATCTTCTCAAACAAAATTTTTAAAGGAACGTTATAAAATAATTATGTGGAATGTATTAAGTGGTGATTTTGATCAAACGTTATCCAAGGAAAGGTGTTTGAATAACATATTGAAACTGACTAAAGGTGGTTCCATAGTGGTCTTTCATGATAGCTTGAAGGCTTCTGAACGAATTCTTTATGCTCTTCCCCGAATGCTTGAATATTTTTCGGAAAAGGGTTATAAATTTGATAGTATATCCTTTTAATGTTATTTTCGTAGAAGCTCAATTATTAATAATAATATTCATTGAATGAATAAACTCGAAAGAAGAAATCTAATCTTTAAAACAGGAATGATAATTCTGATTATCACAACTCTTTCAAAGCAAGTTTTCTCACAAAATCCTTTTGAACCTTACTTCGGAATTGGTCTGTCTGCAGGCGTTTCCAACTATGAGGGTGATTTAAACAGTAATTTATCTTATAAGTTCTCTCAGTACGGCATAGGTGCTGATTTTTCTTTGGTTTTTTCAAAACATTTCAGGTCAAGACTTACTTTTTATAATGGAGAAATCATGGCAAGTGATGCTCTAAGTTCAAACCCTGCCAATAAAAACCGAAATCTTGCTTTTCGTTCACAAATAACTGAGGTCGGTGCACAAATTGTTTATAGTTTGAGAGGCATTCAATCGGGCTTCCTGGCAAGGGCAAATTGGACTCCCTATATATTTCTTGGTATTGCCATTTTTCATTTTAATCCACAGGATAGCATCGATGGAAACTGGATTTATTTGCAGCCTTTAGGCACAGAAGGACAGCAGCTACATAATCCTCAATACCCTGCTCCTTATGCCTTGACACAGGTTTCCATACCTCTTGGTTTCGGTATTGATTATAAGTTGTTGAACAATTTTGATATTGGTATAGAACTGGGTTTCAGGAAAACTTTTACTGACTATCTTGATGATGTAAGCGGCACTTATCCTGACGAAACTTTATTAAGAGAAAACGAAGGTAATCTCGCTGCCGACTTATCCAACAGAACCTTGAATCATAATATAAAAACCGCTGGGGCACGTGGCGACCCGACTGCCAATGACAGTTATTTCTACACTAATATTCACTTCACTTATTACTTTTACTGGACGATTTTCGGAGGACGATTTTCGGGTAGCAAACATGCAGGAAATTGCTGGGCGTTTCCTCAATAATAATTCCGTTACACTTTAAATATTTCTTCTAAAATCGAAGCAGATTTTATATTCTTGAAAGAGGATAAATGAATTTCGAAATAAATCAATAATTTATTAAGCAAGAGCTTCCTGGTCAAACCTGAAATCTTTAATTCATTTAAGGTCTCGTAATTTGAATTCATCAATTGATAAAGGACCTTACTAAGACTACTATCCATTGTGACCAAAAGCTCAATGTTTGAGGAAATAAAACAACCTTCATTCAAGTCAAAATAGGGTGTTTTCAAATTATATTCCCCATGAGGATAGAAGCCCAGCAATTTACTCAACTGAATCAAAAAAAACAGATGAAAATCAGGGTTGACTTCTTGTTTTAAATCTAAAATAAGAAGAGAGTGAAAGATAAAATCAAACAATGGATGGTCGGGATGATCGGGTTCTTGGATAGATTTATATAGAATTTCATTAAGAAAAAGAACTATAGAACTTTTCACAACAGAATCATGGACGGTATGATAAACGGGTTGTATTCTTATCTCCTTAATCCTTTGCAAGGATCTGTTTTCTTTAAAAAGAAATACCAATTCTACTAGATTCAGTGGTTGAAAAACGGAAGCCTTGACTTTCCCTTTATTCCCTCTTACACTATTTATTATAAAAGATTGCAATCCAAAATCCTCTGTAAAAATTGTAACAATCAAACCACTTTCGCCGTATTTGATAGCATGAAAAATGATACCTTTTGTTTTATGTTCCATAAGGAAAATGATTCCAGGATGACTTTATTATTTTAAAATGATGGTGCAAAATTAAGATTTAAATCAAGGATAAGAATCAAAATACTCCTGTGATTGGTCGTCGGACTCGTGTGAGAGGGGGAAATACTCGTGTGAGGAGTCGTCGAACTCGTGTGAAAGGAAGAATACTCATGTGAAGGGATTTTTTACAATTTATAATTCATTTAAAAGCAAAAAGCCGACTCATCGTCGGCTTTTTGCTTCAATTTATCTTATAAAAAATTTCTTTATCTGATTAAAGTAACATATCCATGCCATTCGGCATTCTTGTTCTGATATGTAGTAGTAATAATATAATAATAGGTACCATCTGGACATTTATTGCCGCTTTTATTTATTCCGGGCCAATGGAAGTCGGGATCATCGGATTCCCACATTTTTAATCCCCATCGGTCATAAATCTCGATGTGGAAGAGATCGTATACTCCGACAGTGTGAGGAACGAAGAAATCATTTAACCCATCACCATTTGGCGAGAATACATTGTTCACCGTCATTTGTGCACAATTTTTCCAGGTGATATGGAATGTATCAGCATCATTACATCTTTGATTAGGCACAGAATGATATACATAATATATTCCGGTATCCATTACATTAATTGATTGGGTAGTCTGTCCGGTATTCCAAAAATAAGCAGCTCCGTTTCCTGAAGTAGCAGTAAGCGGAAGCACATCTCCGGGGCATAAAGAATCTGAATGACCGTTGAGAACTTGAGGAGGCTGGACAACATTGAACGAATCAAGATTGATACATACCCGGTCAGAATATTGAATAGCTGCAACATAAGTTCCACCTTGCCCCACCATTATTTGTTGAGTCGTTTGAGCACCTGAATTCCATAAGAAAGTCGCACCTGAATTAGCAATAGCATTTAAGGTAATAGTATCTCCAAGACAAATAGAATCTGATAGTTGTGTAACTATTCTAGCAACTGAAGATACGTGAAATGTATCAATTGCCGCACAAAGAGAATCCGGCGAGGTAACAACAGCAATATAAGTTCCAGAGGTATCAACATTTAATTGAATGGATGTAGCCCCATTACTCCATTGGTAAGTAACACCTGTATGTGTCGGATTCAGGCTTAAAGTATCACCAAGACACAAAGAATCCAAGTGATTGGCGATCTGTGCCTGAAGCACATTAAGAATAATGGTATCAAAACTCATGCAATGACCTTGCGATTGAGTTACCGTTAGAAAAATGGTGTCTGGAACTTGGGAGGTGATCGTTAAAGAATCAGTAGTACTCAAGGTTCCCGAACTATTTGTCCAGGAGAATTGATAGTATTGAGCAGTAGGTGTTTCTAATTTTATTTCCTGGTAACTGCAGAAAGTGGTATCAATGCGTTGCAAAATAGTAGGCAAATTAATAACATGAATAAGCTTTGTACCGGTAGCAGAACCACAATGATTAAGGGCAAAAACGCTTAGGCTATAAGTACCCGCAGAATCAAATCGGATTTTTATTGTATTATTCGAGGTATCCAATACGGAGCCATTAGGAGAAGTCCAATCATAATAAGTATTCTGACCAAATGGAACAATCCATTGAGTTGTATCATGAATACACACAAAGGTAGGGCTGCTGATATTCACCTGTGGAATTCCATCAATGATGACAGTATCTGGACTCGAAGCTGGTCCTCGGCATCCATAACTGATTTCTCTGACATAAGTAATGAAATCAAAGAACTGTCCACCGATATTTATCAGAAGAGCGATAGAACTCAACGAGTCTCCAATAAACCCGCCATACCATTCATATTGGGCAGTATAATCAATAGGATTAGGAAGAAATTCAAGAATATCTCCAGGACAGGCATGATGTGGTTTAATCGTATCACCTGTTTGATAAAATAATCCGACCACACTTGTTCCACTATCAGGTGGGGCACCGATAGTAAAGTGAATTACCTCACCAAGCGAACTGTCAGGATATAAAGTATTTGTGGCAACAACCCTTAAATAATAAGAACCTGGAGCAAGCCCTAATGCAGCAAGTCCGGCAAGACCATCAATGTGAATACAAACCAACGTATCTGTAGTATCCGCCTGATATCCTAACATTCCAGTCTGTCCAATAAGTTGAAATGTCATTGAGCTTAATATCTGAATTTCAAATTTATTTCCTGGAAGATAAACCTGGTCATTATGGAAAGTATGGACATCAACATCTAAGCACGTGTCAATAACTGTAGTATTCGGAGTCAGGCAAAAGTGAAGACTGATATGTTCATTGGTGTTGATATCACAATGCTGAATGCAGAAAGGTCCCCAAGGAACTCCAACAGTAGAATCTGGATTGGTTCCTACAACACGAACATAATAATTACATCCATCTGGCACATCAGGCACAAGACCGGAGACGGTTCCCGGAGGTCCGGGATGTGGGTTGGGGTCGTTAAAGTTTGTATTGATGATAGTCATAGATAAGAAATTCCCTGCCGAATCTGAAAGTTCTCCTATGTAATTATTTCCTGGATTGTAGGTTCCATAAGAATAAAAAGGAATATCAATAACGCTTCCCACGCATACTGCATTTGTATCCATCGTAACCACTGGTTGTTGGGTATAAATATAATCAGGGCATGCCTGAACTATTATACAAGGACTTGGTTCTCCAATAAAAACAGGAGGAGGGCTAAGCCTTACAACTCTGATTCTATAACAAGAATCTAAAGGCAATGAACCAATAGGAATACCTTCAAAAACGTTTACTTGAGGATTTCCCATGGTAAAAACATAATTTGCAGAAAGATTATTGAAATTACCGGTACCATCTGATAACTCGATCTCATAAGTACCTTCGCATAAAGTATCTGAAAGATTTACCGTGAAAAAGACATCGCTGTTCTGACAAACAGGATTCGGAGAAATATTTGTAATGGAATCTGTAATATTGCTTCTTGGATTACCTACGATAAAAATATCATCAATACCAAATGCTTGAACTGGAGCTGAACCACTTGAAGTATTAACCCAACGGAATCCGATCTGGAGACTGGAGACATTGTTGAATGCGGGATTCATAATTGTTGCATATTGCCAGCATGAACTGTCATTATTATATTGCGGCTGACCGGTTTGAACCCAAGGTCCGTTATTAACGCTATAATACACTTCGCCATAATCTGTAGAAGAACCTTCCACATTATAGAAAAATGCAAGAGTAACGCTATCCATTCCCATGGTGCAAACACCATTCGTCATGAATGCAAATCTGTCAGATGCCTGGGATGGATCATAATCTGAATTCAAATTGGACTGAATGCCCGAATTGCTTATATGAAGGTAATGCCCAAAGGGAGCAGAAGATATATTCCCTGTACTGCAAATGGTATTTTCATCCTTAGTTGCAGGTATCGTGTTTATCGCCGGAAAATAAATATTATTTACGATCCATTGATTGCTACCGGTATTACTGCCTTCCTGCCCGGAAGCGTTTAAAGTAAAGGTTCCGCCACCAGTTTCAAAATTTTCATTGAAGACAAGAATAGCTTGTCCATAGGTGCAAACAGAGAACACGCATTGCAGCAGTATGATCAGGATTAGTTTAGATTTTGTCATGCTTTTAAGGGTATATATTTTATTCATATTATTGCTTTATTTTCTGGGTACAGAATTTCAAAATTTTTTATCACGGCAAAATTACGAAAAAAACAAATATCAACAACTACTTATTAAGAAAATGTTTATGGAACAATATATAGTAATTGATATTTCTGAATATTCAGGTTTTGTTTCAAGATTTTAGTCTTTAAGTTTGGACCAATCCTATTTACATTGAGGTCAACCGTG
>Ga0206816_1192_pt1 | contig 13738 bp, 10 predicted proteins | sample Alteio_BWOrgCont_88_FD_152866 | JGI IMG/M metagenome (GOLD analysis project Ga0206816, IMG submission 152866) | Enriched cells from forest soil in Barre Woods Harvard Forest LTER site, Petersham, Massachusetts, United States -... | ecosystem: Environmental > Terrestrial > Soil > Temperate forest >... | reverse complement strand
GAATGCAGAGGATTCTCCATCAAAGAATCCCCCAAAAGGATTAGGAAAACATTCCATCAAACCTGAACCTTTCACGAAAGCTCCGAATCTGACAGGATCGGAATTGATCGAAAGACAAAGGAGAGCAAAGTTTGAAAAGAAATTAGAGAAAGGAAAACCGGTGAAATTAAGTGAAGTGAAGAAGTACCTTCTTCCTGAACTAATGCTGATGTATGCTGTGTCTGTTGATCCTTTGAATACTTATGTTTGTAACATTAGTTTTCTCAATGATCTTTCTCGTCCTGAAATGTTTGAATTTATCGCTAATATTATTGCCAGCCTTACCGATAATGATTTTTATACCACACCTTCACCTGCTCTTTCTGTTATCACTCTTGAAATCGGATATTATAATGCCGCAAAGGCTGATGGAAAAACAACATTGGCTAACGAACATCTTGTTAATATTAAGTATCTGATGAGACAATTGGCTATCTATGTGGCAAATACATGCGGGGATCTTTTATCTACACTGGAGAGTTCAGGATTTATAGCTAATAAGAAGACACGTGGACCATCAAAAGACATGAACCAGGTAGTAATCAGAAGTGCAAAGGATACGAGTCATATAGGAACAGGTGAAGCCACTTATGATGCTATGCCGGGAGCATCTTTTTATAATGGTAAATGGTGTTTAAGAGATGTGGAAGATGCACCGATGAATAATGTCGCCGGTTCTGTAGGGGTGAAAATGGAGTTTGATGAGCTGCCGAGTAAAGAATGGGTTCTTTTGTTTGTAAGAGCCAAAGGTCCTAAAGGTGCGGGAGACTGGAGCGAAGGGTTTCCTTTCTTTCCAAGGTAAGAGAAAGGCATAAAGGTATAGGGATATAAAGGTATATACCCTATTCCCTTATACCTTTATACCCATATACTTTATACCTCTATACCTTATACCCAAGTTTTGTTTTTCTTTCATCGTCTTGTGATTGCGACTTTTCAGGCGCAACAACAAGACGATGATGCTTACTAATATCCTTGCAATTTGAATTGTAATTTCTCAATTTAAATCCTTTTCTAAAGAATTTGTTAAAGGATAAGTTAATTGAAACTGAAAGTTAATAAAGACCGTATAATAACTACATATATCCGTTCTGTTTATTTAATTAGCAGCCTATTAAAAGCAGGTTTACTGCATGAGAAAATATAGTGATACCAGTATTAAGATTATTTTTATAATCACAACCATAATATTAGTTTGGCTATCTGTTTTTTCTTTTTTAAGGATGGAGAGTTTGATCAATGCTTCGAGTTGGGTCAATCATACTAATTTGGTGAAGCTGGAATTGGAGACGGCTATTTCTATCTTGAATGAGGCAAGATCTGATCAGCGAGGATTTATTATTTCTCACGATTCGGTATTTTATCATAAATTTAATGATGCTGTCAAAGAGGAATATAAATATCTTCATAATATAGATTCCCTCGTAAAAGATAACCCCGCCCAAGTGACTAATACACGGATGTTGAAAGAATTGGTTGAAGGAAGTATTGCTGCTTTGAGAAAGAATATTAAAGACTTGACAGCTTATAATAATTTACTGATTTCTAATTTTGAAAAAAGGGAAGTCACCCTCGATGATGTCCGGAAACAGATATCGAAGATGGATGCTATCGAAGACGTGCTTCTGAAAGATCGTACCTTGTTATTGGATAAAGAAACTTATGCGACTCCATTAATTATTGCATTGCTGATTTGTATTGCCATCTTGATATTGGTTATTTTCTATTTCAAAATTAATTATGATTTAAAGAAATCTGAAACTTTGAAATCTGAAATCGTGAAGACTAATATCATGCTCGAAGAAAAGAATAAGTTACTGGTCCAAAACGAAGAACTTCTCTATAAAATATTTGAGAACAATCCTATTGCCATGTCCTTTTCTGAATTAGGAACTAAGAAAATCATCTACGCCAATTCCCTTTTCTACTCTTACTTTCAGCTCACCCCTGCCGAAGTTATTGGTACGAATTCTGATCATTTAAAATTAACTTCTGACGAAGAGAATCAGCGGCTTGTTGCGATCATCATGAAGGCTCTTAATGAAAGCAGAAGTGTTGAAGAATTACGAAAATTGTCAATTGAGGAATCAGCAAAATTACTGAACATATTGAAGGAGAAAATGTTTAAGAATGGTTATGAAATTCTATATACCAGGAAAAACGGTGAGACATTTTATGCCATGTTTTTTTTCGAAATAACAACATTAGGAGATAAGAAATATACCATCGCTTCTTATCTTGATATCAGCGATAAGAAAAAGGCAGAGGCTGAAATTGAAAAAATGAACAACGAACTTCAGAAGGAAACTGAAGCAAAGAATGTGGCGGAACAAAAGAAGCAAGTAGCCGAAGCAACAGCAAAATCGAAGCAACAGTTTTTGGCACACATGAGCCATGAAATAAGGACTCCGATGAATTCGATATTAGGGTTTACCAATGTTTTATTCCGAACAAATCTTAATGAAGAACAAAAGGGATATATCTCCGCCATTAAAGAATCAGGGGATGCCTTATTGATCATCATCAATGATATTCTTGACATAACAAAGGTGGATGCAGGAAAGATGGTGTTTGAAAAAACAGGTTTTAATCTATTCAAATCTGTTTCCGCCACCCTTCATTTGATTGATGATAAAATAAAGGAGAAGAACTTAGAATACATTAAGGAATTCGATACAGGAATTCCTGAAATAGTTGTTGGCGATGCTGTTCGGCTTCGACAAATATTATTAAATTTAGTCAGCAATGCCGCTAAGTTCACCAATCACGGGAGAATAACGGTGAGTATTCATAAACTGAAAGAAGATGCCGAAACAGTAACCCTTGAATTTATTGTAAAAGATACAGGTATCGGGATACCAAAAGACAAACAGGAAAATATCTTTAATAGTTTTGAACAAGCCACCAATGATACCAGCAGGCTTTATGGAGGAACCGGATTAGGACTTGCTATCGTAAAGAAGTTTGTAGAACTTCAGGGAGGCATAGTCAGTCTTGAAAGTGAACCTGGGAAGGGCTCTTCATTTGGGTTTGTGTTAAGTTTTGGAAACACAGAAACGAAATTGGAGAAAGAAAATGAAGAGGTTTTAAATTTGAAACTTGATATTAAAAAAGTATTTAACAGATTTTGGATTTATAGTTGACATTGCCGACAATGGAAAGATGGCGATAGAGAAGATGAAAGAAACAAAATATGAATTTATATTGATGGACATTCAAATGCCTGAAATGAATGGTTTTGAAGCCACTGCCTATATCCGCAATACATTGAAATCTGATATTCCAATCATCGCACTTACCGCAGATATAACATTAAGTGATGTAGAGAAATCAAAGGAAATAGGAATGAATGATTATCTGTCAAAACCTATTGACGAAGAGTTATTATTCAAAAAAATTATCAAATATTTAAAGCCAGATAGCCGGGATATTCTATAACAAAGGATTGAATTCAACTGGAAATCTACGAAACTTTGCAAAACAGTATCAGGAATCATTTCTATACATCGTCTTGTGACTGCGACCTTTTTGGGGAGCAGCAACAAGACGATGAAGAATAATATTAAGGTACAAAGTTTGATAGGAATCTTTATTCATGAGAAGGATAGAGAATGAGTTTAACGGTTTATAAAAAGAAAAGGGATTTCAGCAAGACTTCGGAGCCTGATGCGAAGAAGAAAAATGCTTCTTCGGAATTGCAATTTGTTGTGCAAAAACATGATGCTACTAATTTGCATTATGACTTTCGTTTGGAAATGGATGGTGTGTTGAAAAGCTGGGCTGTGCCTAAGGGTCCTTCCATGAATCCTGATGATAAACATCTGGCGATAATGGTTGAAGATCATCCTTATGAATACAAGGATTTTGAGGGGAATATTCCGGAAGGCAACTATGGTGCAGGAAGCGTCATTGTATGGGATAGCGGCACTTATCATTCTATAGAAAACAAGCAGGGTAAGGATGATGAAAAGGCTTTGTTACAGGGCTTAAAGAAGGGTCATCTTACTTTTATTCTTCATGGGAAAAAGCTGAAGGGAGAGTTTACATTAGTGCAATTAAAGAATGCCAAACCTAACCAATGGCTGCTGATAAAAGCGAATGATGAGTATGCCTCTAAGGAGGATGTTCTTAAGAAAGATAAATCTGTTATCAGCCGCAAAACAATTGAATCATTGAATAAAAAACTGTATGCAAGTTCACACACTCATAAGAAATAAAAAGCCGACAAACAGTATAGATAAAACTGTTTTATTGAAGCCGATGCTGGCGAAGATAAAGGAGTTTCCTTTTGATGATGATGAATGGGTCTTTGAGACCAAATACGATGGATACCGCGCACTTGCATTGTGTGATGGGCGTGGAAAGGTTTCGTTATATAGTCGGAATCTTATGTCATTTAATTCTAATTATCCGGGCATCGTTGAAGAGTTGAAGAAGATGCCACATCATTGTATTCTTGATGGGGAAGTTGTTGTGGAAGATGGCAAGGGTTTATCGAATTTCCAGCATCTCCAAAACTATAGGACAGCAAAGGATTATACATTGAAATATTATGTCTTCGATCTCTTGAATCTTGATGGAAAGGACTTGACGAATCTTCCATTGCTTGCACGAAAAGAGTTGCTCCAATTGTTGCTTCATAAAACAAAAATGAAGAATGTAATCTACTCGGAACATATTGTTGGGAAAGGGATTTCATTATACAAGAAAGCTATCAAGAATAAGTGGGAAGGTATCATGGCGAAGAATGCGAAAAGCCCGTACCGCGTGGATTCCAGGAGTAGTGAATGGCTCAAGATAAAGATTGTTAATGAACAGGAAGCAATCATTTGTGGCATCACAGAACCGAAGGGAAGCAGGAGTTATTTCGGTGCGATATTGCTGGGGGTATATGAGAATGGCAAGCTGGAATACATCGGTAAAATAGGAACCGGTTTCGATGAAAGAACATTGAAAGAATTGTTTCATGATTTTAAACCTTCTTTCATTAATAAGTCTCCATTTGATAAGGAATTAAGATTGCGAGATACTATTCAATGGATGAAACCGAAGTTTATTTGCCAGGTAAAATTCACAGAATGGACAAAGGATGGAAGCATGAGACATCCTGTGTTCATGGGCTTGCGCAGAGATCTGAATCCAAAGAATGTAGCAAGAGAAAAGATATTTATGAATGAATCCGAAAGCATCAACAAAGATTAAACAAACCAATCCTGATTATGAAATAAAGATTGGGAAAGCGGTCTTGAAGCTCACGAATCAGAATAAGATTTACTTCCCTGAAGATAACATTACCAAGGGCGATGTGGTGGATTATTATTTTGAGATAGCACCTCTCATTTTGCCCTATTTAAAGGATCGCCCGCAGTCATTGAATCGTTTTCCTAATGGAATTAATGCACCAAGTTTCTTTCAGAAGGATTTGAATATAGATGTCATTCCAGAATGGGTTCATACCGAGAAAGTCTATTCCGATTCTAATAAAAAATCTTTGAATTATTTAATCTGCAATGATCAGGAAACCCTTGTCTATATGGCAAACCTGGGTTGCATAGAGATTAATCCCTGGAACTCCAGACTAAAGAAGTTAGATAATCCAGATTGGTTGGTGATTGATCTCGACCCTGAAGATATTCCATTCAAAGAGGTTGTAAAAACAGCATTGGAAACAAAGAAAGTATTTGATGAAATGGAAATAGATTGTTATTGCAAAACATCCGGTGGAAGAGGCATGCATATCTTTGTTCCTTTGAATGCAAAGTATGATTATGCTATCGTAAGGAACTTTGCAAACCTTGTTGCCAAGCAAGTTAATGAAAGATTACCAGATATAACAAGTCTCATTCGGCAGCCATCCAAACGACAGAAGAAAGTCTATCTTGATTATCTTCAAAACAGCCGTGGACAAACGCTTGCAGCCCCCTACTCTATTCGTCCTCGGCGTTATGGAACTGTCTCGACTCCTCTTGATTGGAAGGAAGTTAATTCAAAATTAGACCCGACTTCTTTTACCATAAAGAATACTTTGAAGAGGATTGATAAGAAGGGCGACTTGTGGGATAAAGTTATTGGTAAGGGAGTTGATTTGAAGAAGGCGATCAAGAATATTAATTTGAATTCTTAATATCCTTTTCCAGATCTTTCATATCACTTTTGACATTCATTTTAAACTGTACCCAACTACTATCACTGTAGTTGTAATTCCTGATTCGTGAAGTCAGTTCATTATTTCTTTGTTCCAGATCACTCAATCTTTGCAGGTGTTTCGGAGACCCTTTACTTTTATTCTTTGCCGCATCAGCCTTGAGTTCAGCAATCGTTTTATCATTTGCATTAATCAGTTTCTCCCAATCTTTTTTCATGTCAAAGAACACTTGTGCAGAATCTTTTTGAGCCTTTATTGCAGAATCCTGTGTTGCCTTTTCAATGTCGCTTTTAGCTTTATCCAATGTCTCCTGTGCATTGATTTCCTTGGTTTGCGGAGACTGGCAACTGATCATATAAGCCGTTACAAACAGCGCGATGATGATTAAAATTTTATTCTTCATAGTATTACTTTTATTAGTTAATGAATTCAATTTATCAAATTCCATTCCTATTAAGCTATAGAATGATTCATTAATTAAAAGAAGGAGGTTGTGCAATTCAAAATGAGAAATTACAATTCAAATTGCAAGAATTTTATTAATCCTCATCGTCTTGTTGTTGCGCCTGAAAAGTCGCAATCACAAGACGATGGAAGAAAATGCATAAAACCGGATAAGTGCGAAGCTCCTGTATGGTTTTATCGTCATAGAATTATTTTTTCATCTATGCAAAGAAAACTAAACGAAGGAAGTGATTTGATGAGGCAACCTTCTATCAAGAATTCTAAAGGTAATTTTATAAGCAATGAAGGGTATTTCGCCAATAACCAAGGAATGTTTGAGAATAAATAGGGAATGTTATTCGTGAACATCCCTTATTTATTCAATAAATAGGGGAAGTTATTCATTCCGTAAGGGAAGTTATTGAATAAATAGGCTAAGTTATTGAATAAATAAGGTTAGTTATTAAATACATTACCTTCGTAGTAGCAAAACATTCCCTATTTATTCATTCCGTAAGGTGATTTATTCTCAAACATACCTATGTTATTGGCGAAATAATCCATCTGCTTAGCAAACGAAGCTATGTTTTCAGGAAACAAGATGATGCTGTCCCTGGCGGATGACAAGGCATTCAAGAACTATGCACACTCTTTTTTTATCTTTATGATTGTCCGTATTAATACCTAATGTTGTTAAAATAATGAATATTGAACAAGGAATAATGAATGTTGAAGGAAGTAAGGTTGAAATAAGAAGGAATGAATTAGAGAATTCAGTATTTGTCAGAATTCCAAATCATTATTCATTATTCCTTGTTCAATATTCATTATTTCCTTTATTAGGTATCAAGACGGACATTCATAAATTACAAAAAGTCCGTCCTTCTGGGACTTAGTTCTTATCAAGAAAAATTTACTGCCAAATCGAATATAAGACCCCTTTTAAGCACATTAATGGCTAAATCATGTTGAATAAAGTTTGATTTTCAAACCAAAAAAAGCCGACCTACATTAAAGCCACGATTAAAAGCATCAGGAAGCTTTTAAGATGAAGAACGCAAAAATGCAAAGCTTTTTCGCGTTTATCCTCTATGGAAAATCATTTGCCATTGGTATATATTTGCTCCGCTTAATAAAATGAGAAAATCACCTTATAAATATTATTCTTTGACAGCAATTATTTGTGCGTTCCTTTCATTGGGAATGAAAGGCCAAAATAACTCACGGGTTTTTCAGCATTTTAATTCTGAAAATGGTCTCACGCAATTTTCTGTGGCAAGCGTCATTCAAGATAAAGATGGATATATCTGGATTGCAAATATTGATGGCTTGAATAGATTTGACGGGCATTCCTGCAAGGCTGTCAAGGATTCAACAAAGGGTGCGAAATCAAAAAGCACTTTGCATGCCGAGAATTTATTCAAAGATTCCAAGGGAAGAATTTGGATTCTGAATGCCAATCAAATCAAGATTTATGATGGTGCGACAAATAAAATTACGACATTATCTGATGACAGTATTTATAGTAAGAATATCGGAAGGATTGATGTGACGGCACTTTCGGAAGATGAGAATGGTATTTTTTGGATTGGTACTCGTATCGGTTTATTTCAATTTGATGAATCAAAGAGTAGTTACAATCGTTTTATTCATGATACAATTGGTGTTGGAAATACCGCTTATTATAAAAACAGAATTCGTAGTATGTTGCTGGATGGGCATGGAACTTTATGGATAGGGAATATATCAGGGCTGGTTAAATTTTCTCTTTCCACACATCAGTTCACTTCTGTTTTTAAAACTGCTGATAATCCGAATTCTAATCTTGATGATGTTGCTTCCATGACCTTCGACAAGAAAGGAAACATCTGGCTTGCCATAACTGACGGTGGAATCCGTGTCATTGATACCACAACCAACAAGATAACTTATATTAATACCAAGTCCACAAACGATCATCTGAATTCAAATTCTATCAACAAACTATTGTGTGATAAGAATGGTGATATATGGATTTCTCATTTCACAAAAGGCATCAATATTTATCATCCTGATACCAAAGAATTCGAGAGCTATTATCATGATGAATCCGATCCTCATAGCCTTAGTGATGATAAAACAACTTTTCTTTTTGAAGATAAGACAGGTATGATTTGGATAGGTACTGAGAGCGAGGGAGCTGATGGTGTGAGTGCTGTTTCGCCACATTTCAATACCTATATTCAGCATCCTGGAAAGTCTAATACGCTTTGTGAAAAAGGGATAACTTGTGTTACCGAAGATAAATCTGGAAACTTATGGATTGGCAGTCAGAATGGGTTAATATATTTTGACAGAGCAAAGAATTTCTTCACCTGCTTTCATCATGAAGAAGGAAATACTAACTCTCTTTCCAGTGAAAATATTCAGGCGATAATGATGGATAGAAATGGAATGCTTTGGATAGGAACGACGATGAGTTTGAACAAATATAATCCTAAAACAGGGAAGTGGAAATTATATATTGTGAACTCTAAAATCCCTGAATCGTTTCCTTCCCCAACTATAAATGGTATTATTGAAAGAAGCAATGGAGAGATTTGGTTCTCGAGTAATGCTGGTCCTTGCAAGTATCTTCCAGATTGTGATTGCTTTGAAACCCCTAATAATAATATTGCTATTCATCGCCTTAAACCGGAGTTTTATTTTGCGCTCTTTGAAGATAGCAGACATACTGTTTGGATATCCACAAGCAGGTCAGGAGTTTATCAGTTGGATGGGGATTTTAATGTCGTTCATTGGTATCATGTTGACAGTAAAATTAATGATGGAATACCAAGTAATTTTATTAATGATTTTGCGGAAGACAAGGATGGAAATATATGGATGACGACCAATGAGGGATTGTGCAAGTTGGATTATAAGAGTCAGAAATTTACTTCTATTACTACTAAGAATGGCTTGCCGGGTAATTTGATTAATCAGATAAAGATAGCTGATGATGGTGTGCTTTGGATAAGTTCTTGTCTTGGATTATCACAGGTCATTGTTGATGATAAATCAGATAAGGTAACAGTCAAGAACTTTAATGTTTCTGATGGTCTTCAGAGCAATGTCTTCAACCTTTATGCTTCTTTAAAATTGCATACCGGTGAATTGTTTTTTGGTGGAAGTAAAGGATTTAATCTTTTCAAACCAGAGAATATTGCATTCAATAAGTTTATTCCGCAAGTGCAGCTATCTTCTTTTATGGTATTTGATAAGGAGTTTGATTACTTGCCTATTTATAAAAAGCTCCATGAAATAAGATTAGATTACAAACAGAATTTCTTTTCCTTTGATATGGCAGCTATGAGTTTTGATTATCCTGAAAAGAATCAATATGCTTATCAGTTGGAAGGTTTCGATGAGGAGATGATTTATTGCGGTACCAAGAATCATGTCAGCTACACCAATGTTTTTCCAGGGATTTATACCCTTCATATTATTGCATCAAACAATGATGGAGTATGGAATAACGAAGGCATCAGAATACAAATAGAAATAACTCCTCCTTTTTGGATGACCTGGTGGTTCAGGATTACTTCCACAATAATTATACTGATTATTTCCACTCTTATTATTCGATACATCTTTATCCGAAGACTCAAGAAAAGACTTGCTGCAATAGAACAACAAAGAGAGATAGAAGGCATCAGAAGCCGTATCTCACGGGACATTCACGATGAGATAGGTTCTGGTCTTACTCGCATTACTTTGCTTAGTGAATTGGTAAAATCTAATTTTGATTCCGAGAATAATGATGCACCTTTGGTAGATAAAATCATTTCTTCTTCAAGAGAAATATCAAGCAATCTAAGTGAGATTATCTGGACCGTTAATCCTGAACATGATAACCTTGAAAGCATGTTATCATACATGAGAAATTATATCAATAAGTTCTTTGAAGATGCCCAGATATCCTACATCATAGCTTTCCCGGAAGATATTACCAATGACTATATCCATCCTGATATCAAGAGAAATCTATTCCTTATTCTCAAGGAATCTCTCACTAACATTATCAAGCATTCTCTTGCAAAAACTGTCATGATTACATTCTCCATCAGTGATAAGAATTATAAATTGATTATTGCTGATGATGGAATCGGTATTGATGAAACTAAAAAGGATGAATTCGGTAATGGTCTTCGTAATATTCAATCGCGTGCAAAGACTATCAATGCCGCATGTTCCATTCAATCTGATTATGGAAAAGGAACAACGATTAGTATAGAAGGAATGCTTCATGATTGGGTATAAGGTATAGGGTATAAAGGTATAGGGGAATAAAGGTATAGGGTATAAAGGCATAGAGTGTGCCTTTATACCCTATACCTTTATTCCCCTATACCTCTATACCCTATACCTTTATTTCCTTATACCTTTATTTCCCTATACCTTTATTCCCCTATGCCTTTATATCCCAATATCAAATTCCCTACTAAAGTGGGGTTGGAATATAAGTTTCATTATTTAATTTTGCGCCCTTGAATTTAAGATATGGCAATAAATGTAGTTGTAGTAGAAGATGATGATGTGGTTCGTGAATCGCTCACGAAGATCATTGCATCTGCTAATGACTTAAATTGCATTGCCACGTTTTCTAATTCAGAAGAGTTTTCTCTTGCCTTCAGGAATCTCAAGGTAGATGTGGTGTTGATGGACATTCATCTTCCCGGTGAAAATGGTATTGAAACAGTTGCGAGATTGAAAGAAGGAAATCCGAATGTTCAATTCATGATGTGTACTTCTTTCGATGACCCACAAAGGACTTACGATTCTCTTGCGGCAGGTGCTACGGGCTATCTGCTTAAGAATGCAACCCCTGAAAAATTAAAAGATGCCATTCGTGATATTCACAATGGAGGTTCGCCAATGTCTTCTGAAATTGCTCGCCTTGTGGTTACTTCTTTTAAAAAGCAAACAAAGCATAATGAGTTATTAGCATCCTTTTCTGCAAGAGAACAAGAGGTATTGATTCTTCTTTCCAAAGGCTTCCAATACAAAGAAATCGCTGACAAGCTGTTCTTGAGTGTCGAAACTATCAGGTCTTATATTCGGGATATTTATGAAAAGCTCCAGGTGCATTCCCGCACCGATGCTGTGAATAAGGTTTTTCATTAGACCTTAATGATGAGGAAATTGAAACGACTGGTTTCTTAAACAACTATTTTGTTCTTTGCGAAAACCTTTGCGGCTTTTGGACGAACAGTTTTATTCTTCTCTTTCCTGAAGCCTTCTTTCTAAATCATCCAGCATTTCTTTGCGTTTGGCACTGCTCTTGACTCTTTTATAAATGTAGAATATCAGCATAAGAAAAATTGCAAAAATGATAGATAACAGATATACTTTATTAGTTTCGGCTTTCTCATTTAGCTTCTTATGCAGCATTTCATTATCCTTTTTTAATACTTTTACGGTGCTGTCATTTGCCATTTCTTTATGCTTATAGAGTTCTTGAGAGAGCTTTAATACCAAAGTATTATTGAAAAGAGAATCACTGATAATATCATGAAGCCTTGAATAATTAAAGGCTTCCTTGTAATCACCGACTTTGGAATAAGAATCAGAAAGATTGGCATAAATATCAGCAATCTTGCTTCTGCCATTGGTTCCAACTGCAAATTTCAATGCCTTTAATTCCATATCAAGAGCTTTGTGATAATCGCCTTGAATGAAATAAATAGCACCAATGTCATTAAGGTCATTGGCAAGCCCGGTCTTATTTTCTATTTCATCATCAATGTCAAAAGCTTTCTGATAATACTGCAACGCTTCGTTATACTTTTTCAGTTTATGATAGATATCGCCAATGCTGTTATAGGAATAGGCAATGAACTTCTTATTCCCCAATTCAAGATCAATCTTTAATGAAATATTAAAGTAATACATGGCGGAATCCAAGTTCTTTTGTTCTTCGAAAAGCATCCCTATATTTTTATAATTATTTGAAATGCGCTTTTTATTCTTTAGTGTTTTATTTAATGCCAAGGCTGTATTAAATTCTTCCTTCGCCTTGTCATAGATATTCAAAATCTGATAAATCGTTCCAAGATTATTTATCGCCGAAGCCTCATCACTGACATTATTAAGCCGATGTTCTATCTCTGCAGACTTGATATAATATTCAAAAGCGGAATCGTAGATGGCAAGATTCTTAAAGTTGCTGCCGATACTGTTGAAACAGGCTCCAATACCACTGCTATCGCCGATTTGTCTGTATAGAGTTAATGCTTTAAGATTAAACTTATTGCCAGTTTCATAATCACCGCGCTTGGTATATGCACCGCCAATTCTTTTAAGTGCATTTGCAAGAAGTTGATCATTGTTTGAATTAGTTCCGATTTTCAATGCCATCGTTTCGACAAAAATGGCGCTGTCATAATTACCATCTTCCTCCAGCAAATATCCCTTCTCCAAAAGAGCATTGGCAACGTTTTCCAAATTATGAATTCTCATGGCAGTCATAAGCGAAAGTTCAGAATATTCAAGAGCTTTCACATTGTCAACATCGGCATATTCTTTTGACAATTGCATTAAAATCTGGGGGACATCTTTTTCTTGAGCGGTGCTTAATTTCTTTTCAAGGCTATCTATATTCGACTTACTGAAAGCAAGGGAATTAAGGAGCATTAAAAGAAAAAGAATACTTATTTTAAGAGAATAAAATCTATTTTGAATAACGGGTTTTTTGTTCATGGTTAAACGAATTTCTTTAGGGTGCTAATTAACGAAAAATAAAGGACACGGTTAAGCTTTGCGAACAGCAAATAAAGCAAACATATACGGGTCATAAATGAAAATTAGAAATTAGAAGAGAGCGTAAAGAAATTAAAAAGAAATCATAGGACGATAATCAACTGACACAACAACACTATCGTTATAAGTAGGTTTTAGAATTTATTTATTAGGTTCTACTGGGAATTTTGTGGGTAAAGAGTTATAACGGAATATTAACCAAAATTCAAAGCGATAAACCTTAACCACAGATGCCACAGATTAACACAGATTTTGTTCGACTATAATCTGTGTTAATCTGTGGCATCTGTGGTTAAGGTTTATCTTATTAAATTCTTGTAGAATAAGATT
>Ga0206816_1186_pt1 | contig 14209 bp, 7 predicted proteins | sample Alteio_BWOrgCont_88_FD_152866 | JGI IMG/M metagenome (GOLD analysis project Ga0206816, IMG submission 152866) | Enriched cells from forest soil in Barre Woods Harvard Forest LTER site, Petersham, Massachusetts, United States -... | ecosystem: Environmental > Terrestrial > Soil > Temperate forest > O... | reverse complement strand
TGCGATATGATTTAAACTTTTCACGCCGCAAAGAGATTCTATTTTTGTATCCTAAAACTTGGTTTTGGAATACAACATGAATTTTTCTTTTATCGTTCTACTGGTAATTTTGCAGGTAATTATTTTTAATGACTGTCGGGTTATATGCACCAAGTTGCGTCTTGTCATTCCTGTAAAAGTCACTTAATTCGGTAACAGATTTGTCATTTCAATAGGTTTTTTACCATCAATTCCTTGGTGTGGTCTTTCATGGTTGTAATAATATAAGTATTGGATTAATTCTTCCTTTAATTCTGCTACCGATTCAAATGTAGTTTCTCTTATTAAATCTTCCTCTAAAGTTCTCCAGAAGCGTTCTACTTTACCATTTGTTTGGGGTCTATAGGGCTTTGTATAACGATGCTTGATGCCGAGTTCCATCAATAATCTTTCAAAGGGATGATGTTGTTTTTGTGTACTTGATTTTGTTCCGAATTCCGGTCCATTATCAGAAAGCATCTCTTCAAATTTAAGTTGGTAATGGTCATTTAAGATGTTTAAGCATTTAAGAGCAGCGAACATCACGGTTATACTTTTAATATCTTCCACCACTTCTGCCCATGCGATCCTGGAATAATCATCAATAATACAAACCAAATAGAGTTTGATGGATTTGCCATTAATCACGCTTTTGCTTAGGTAATGGCAGTCTATATGTCCTAATTGCCCCATCTTTTCTTTAATTATTTTTCTTTTGTTTTGCTTCATAGGCGGCGTTAAACGATTCATTCCTTTTCTCTTTAATATATTATAAACTCCCGAAGGTGAGATGGCAAAATTAGGCAAATTTATTTTAAGAATATTGACTATCTCATATTTATTATTTCCTTTCTCTCTTAAACTGACAACCTTGTTTTCAATGAATGGAATAGGTCGCCGAGTCTTATATTTAGGACCTCTTTTCCTTGGTAAAAGATCTTCCTCCTTTCCGCTTTGTTTGTACCTGTTATAATACTTCATGAAGCTCTTTGCATCTGTGTCATGAGCCGCATAAAAGTATTTTACCTTTTTGAAAACAGGATGAGTTTTGTTTTTTACCTGTTCTTACTCCTTAATTAAAAACCGATATTTCTCCTGGTAATTTCGGTCTATCGTTTTGTCTTTTCTATTATCTTTCATCGCACAAATTTATAAATTCTAATTTATAAATCTGTTACCGAATTAAGTGACTTTTACAGGAATGACAAGTTTACACAGTTTTTATACTGTAATTATATTGTTGGTATAAATAACCCGACAGTCATTTTAAATTATTCACCTGAATAGATTGACCAGCTTGCCTCAACGTCCCAATTAGCGCGTACATTAAAAATCTCTTTGCAATAGGTTACTTTTTCCGGCTGAAGATGCTGAAAATAATTACCCGTATCCCACTTCCTATTATTGTTTGTATCATATATAAGTTTGAGTTTATATTTCGATGGATCTAAGAAACTGTAATATATAACAGTGTCTCCCTGCACAATATTTTGTTGAAAAATCTCATCCTTATCATTCATTAATTGAAGAATATAATTGAAGCCATTTGATGGAGCTTTAAATTTTAATTTCAAGTTTCCATAATCTTTAGAAGATTTTACTTTATAGTTGAACGACATGGTTGTATCATTTGTTAAGCCAAAAATATCCTTGAATGTTCCCATTGGAAATGAAAGAACATAGTTTGAGCTTTCCTTCCATGGAAAATGAATGGTAATTTTTCTTTTTGTCGAATCCAAACCACTTACTTTAAATCCCTTTATCGGAATGGTGTCTTCTTTCAAAATAAATTTTGTTGAATCGAATTGGGTAATGGGATGCGAGCATATTAATTGTATCTCATTATCTGGAGAAATCAATTGCCCATTGGCTGGGACGGAATTAATATTTAGCATAAATTTATAAGATTTATCGGCCTTTTTCTTTGGCTCTTTTGGTTTGATGTGAATGGCAAGAGTATCTAAAGTCTTTCCATTATCACTTATTATCATCTTCATCGAATCTTGTGGATAATTAGTGAACCAATAGATAACCGAATCTCTCGCCTTTGAGTATTCAAGGAAAGAAATTGCAGAATCATCTGGTGTGTTATTCAGGAACTGAATGTCAAGATTGGTAAGGGGTTTATTAAAAATGAAAACCATCTTTCCAAACTCCTCACATGAAGATTTTACAATATATTGTTTTGCCTTTAGCTCCTCAAATATAAAAAGATTTGCACTGTCTTTAGAAGTAATATGAAGTGGTAAATCCTTGAACCCTATCCCCTCCCCTGGCTGATCAAAAAGATAGTTATTATTAAGATCTTTCAAAGCAAAAATCTTGTAAGTTCCTTCCTTGATGTTATTAATTTTGTAGTTCCCGAAGCTATCTGTCTTTGTGAAATAATCAGGCTTATGCAACACAGGAACGGAGTCATCAAGATTCTTATAAAGCATCACAAGAATTCCTTTTTCAGTCTTTAAATCAACAGCATATTTGCATTTACCTGAAAGCGATAACGAATCAACATAATCACCAGTCGAGAATACATATTGAAACCCTTCTTTGATATTGCCTTCATGAACATCGGTAATTGAATTTCCAAAGTTGATATTATAAGTGGTACTGTCCTTCAACTTCCCCTTAAACTTAATAATCAGGCTTTTTTTATTGACCTTAATTTCTGGCTGTTTATCTAATGGCGGAGATATTATTATCTGATTCATTTCATCTTTTAATTGGATGAATTCATCGAAGTCAATTTTGATTTGCGGGGAATTAAAATGTATCGAAAAAGTATCAGGCTTAGCTTTCAACATCTTTGGTGGAATAATATCTTTGGGACCTCCGGTCGGCGCAACAATATGTGCACATGATGCAATAATGAGAATAGCCAAAAATAAAGAAAGGAGTTTGAATATTTTCATCAAAAGGTTAGAAAAGTGTTTCAATAAGATGAGTAATATCTTCAAGATGACGTTGATCTGTCGTATCAAATGTATTCAATTCAGAACTGTCAATATCTAATACCATTGCAACTTTATTATCCTTAAATATGGGAATAACAATCTCTGATTTGGAATCAGAACTACATGCGATATGCCCTGGAAACTTATCTACATCAGGAACTATTATAGTTCTATTTTCTTTCCAACATGTTCCACAAACTCCCTTCCCATAAGCAATTCGAGTACATGCTATGGGACCTTGGAAAGGTCCTAATACCAATTCCTCATCCTTCACAAAATAAACTCCTACCCAAAAGAAATCCATCCCATACTTCAAGGCAGCTATGATGTTTGAAAGATTTGCAATGAAATCCTTTTCTCCTTCTACCAAAGCTTTTATTTGAGGTATCAGGCTTTGATATTTTTCTTCTTTGCTAAGAATATTTGAAGGAACATTTAGAATCTCTGTCATCGTATTTATTGTTTGGGGATGCTTACTAAAAATTGTGCCAAAATATTTATTACAAAATTAAAAGCCACATGCAATGGTTGCAAAACTAATTTTAATTCCTGGAATAGTAAGCAGGACAGTGGCTGCTGCTTCAAGCGTAGAGCCTGTTGTAACAACATCGTCCACTAACAATACATGCTTGTCTTTAAATATCTCCAGGTCATTCAGGAAATAAACATCTTGCACATTCTTCCATCTTTCATAACGCCGTTTGGTAGTTTGAGTTGCTGATGCTGTTTTCTTTATCACACTATTAAAATCTGTAGGAATCTTCATGGAATTTGAAAGACCTTCAGCAAATTGTTCACTTTGATTATAGCCTCGCTTCTTGAATTTATCTTTGTGTAAAGGAACAGGAATAATTATATCCACAGCATTAAATAATTCCGATTCCAAGAGATCATAACCATATAGCTCACCGATAAATATTCCAACATCCTTTCTTCCTTTATACTTCAGCTTGGCAATCAGTTCCTGTGTTATTCCGCCTTTGAAGAAATACAGAAAAGAAGTTGCGGCATTCACAATAATCCTTCCATCAAACTTCTTATGAACAGGATTAATCTGATGCAAATGAAAATTAGTTTTAGGAAGATGGTATCTGCAATGAGTACAAATAAAATCATCAGGGTTCAACAATGCCAGATTGCAGGCAGGGCAGCAACTCGGATAAATAAGATTTATAAAAGACTTGAACATATATTTTAGTGGAGGCGAAAGTAACTATATCAGAAGAAAGCAAATAGACTTAATAATCTCTATACTAGAGATTCTCAATTTTCAGAAGCCGTCAAAAAATGACACAACAAATCTCTTCGGATTTACCGTCAAAAATATACAGGTTTTGAAGGGAGTTCCCTGATGGTTTTTCATGATTTGGCAAGGCTTATAAAACTACCTGAAAACCCTCAAAATCCACGGGTGCACAGAAAATGAAATATTGATATATCATTGTATTGCAGTATATATTGTTGATCAAGAGTCCAAATAATTAGATCAAGAGCGGAAAAAAGTATATAAATAGTGCCACCAATCATATCACGAGCGCAACTATTTATATCACGAGCCCAACTTTCTATATAGAAAGTGCAACTCGGTAGACTCCAAACACAACTTTCTATATAGAAAGTGCTATTCGGCAGACTCCAAACACAACTATTTATATACTTAGTTGCGCTCTGCACATACTTTTTTCCGCTCGGAGTCTAATGAAACGGACTATTTATCAAGAGAGAAACGCGACTTATAGAAGTCGTGTTCTTCCTCATGTAATCAGGGACAGAATTTTTAAACTTCGTGCCATTCGTGATCTGCTTTTTTGTTCTTGGAAGATAAAGCCATGAACTATTTATATAAATTATTCACTCCGGCAGATGACATAGAACCCGATTTATAGAAGGTATGTTCAACTTTACTAAAATTTAAAACATTAGTAAAGTTATTTCCTATTTAAGCTATTCGATTCGGTCGGTTTGTTGAATTTTATCGCCAAAGGCTAAATTTTCAGTTATTTATTTTTAACGATTATTTCTGCCTATTTCGAAGAATTTGAAAATGAAAACTTGGTTCCAAAAAAGTGTTAAAAGCCGCTTCATCAGGGAGCATTTTAACTGTCTATTATTTTTAATAATTTGTTAACTCAAATATTGTACCAGAAAAATATTGTTAAAAAGAAAAATGACTGTCGGTTTGTATATACCTCAAATTGTTTTACAATATAAAAACTGTGAAGGCTTGTCATTCCTGTGACAAGACAAAATTTGGTTTATACAAACCGACAGTCATTAAATATAAATCCGATATGTTGCAATTGGAAACTGAAGGATGGAGGTTTTAGCCTTCCTTTCAGTTCTCAAATGTGCAAATTTTTTTAGTCATCAAAAGAATTTAAGTATAGTAACTCAATAATATCATCTTTCCTCATCTTCTTCTTTAGGGCATTGTGAATATCATTTTTGGCTACTGTTTGTTGTGGGAAGATTGTTATTACTCTGGATTATAGCTTTGTTCCTCAAGATTGGATTGCGAGTGCTCTGGATAGGGTCTTGGTTGCATGAGATTGGGTTGCAATTGGTTGGGATTGGCTTGCGATTGCTCGGGATTGTGTTGCGATTGTTTGCGAGGGGGTTACTTTTGTTTGCGAGGGGGTTACGGTTGATTGGGATTGGGTTGCGATTGTTCGCGAGAGGGTTGCAGTTGATTGGGATTGGGTTGCTATTGACTGCGAGAGGGTTGCGAAAGAATTCAAATGCCATTCGGAGCATTGAATATGCGTTTCGGCTGGATTTTTTAGGATAGAATCCTTCGGCTAAGGGGAATTTTATTGGTTCCTCTAAAAGTAAAATCTATCCTATTATGAAAGAAAGATTTTGAAGGATAAAAGGGATTTATTGTTTTGATTTTTATTCTTTAAAATATCCTAAACCTTCCTCAATTCCTCCATCAAAGCCGGTCGTTTCTTGTATTCGTTTCTTAGAAAAGCAATCAGCCTGTCCACCCGCTCACGGGAACTAAGTTTTACCAAATGCCGCAAATAATGACAGAATGTTTGATAATGACTTCTGCCACTGCCAAGATTTATATAACTCAATACCTCTTTCTCATATAGGTCTGCCAATTGGTTCCGATAGTCAGGAATAAGATACTTTTCATATAGCTCAATTGTATGAATCCTGGGATTCTTTTTAACGAATTCAAAAAGCCGTTCCCAATATTCTTCATAGATATAAACATTCGGAATTTGCTCCCTTGCTACCCACGACATATTTTTGGAAAGTTCTTTAAGAAGCTCCTCTACAAAATCCTTCCATTCACTGGTTTCCACAGTGCTTTTCATCATATCATAATAGGGTTTCTTGGTACGGTTTGCATCAATAAATTGTGTCCTCGCATACGCTATAATCTTCGCTTTATCCTCTTGAAGAATTGCAATTTTATAAAGATTATCCACCCAATCAGCCACCCATCCCGGAGCCTTAGCTTTATCCTGTTCTATTCCTTCATTAGCCAATGAAATCGCCTTTTCAAAATCATTCCTTTTCCCTGTTTTCAGCATCATCAGCGTTCCCACACCAGTCTATCTTCTTACCCATTACTAAAAGTCCAGTTCGAAAGAGGTGAATTCCTTCGCGCCCTCTGCATGAACCTTCACCGTCATGGCGTGAATCTTCACCCAATCCCCATCACCCACCACCCATTTCATCAAAACCTGCACCCAATCATTAAGTATCTCCACCTCATCCCCCTCAACCTCCATCTCAATCAAATAAACCTCTCCCTCTATGAGAAAAAACTCCCCTCCATCGTCCTGTTCCTCCTCCCCATCGTCAAATCCCACCGAGCTAACCCCATGTTCCCATAGAGCATCGTTCTGTTCCTGCCTGCTTCGGCAGGATTTTTTGATGCCCCGGATTATTTTTTGAATCATTCAACATAAGTAGCTATTCACAAAACATTTATCGCTATTCCCACGCAGAAATTCGCTATTCCCACGCAGAATATAGCTATTCCCAAACAGGAAGTCGCTATTCCCACGCAGAGAATAGCGATTCCCAGCGTGGGAATAGCGATTCCCTGCGGGTTAATCGCTCCGCCGACTTTTTCCACCCTCTCAAAACAGTCTTTTCAACTGAGTAAACATCTGACGGCTGCCCCCTGCTGCCGTAAGGTTGTTCATTATCAATATTAATAAAACAATTCCCAAATCATTCTAATAAACTATCAATTAAATAATCTATCTTTTGTCGTTTCTGTGGTTCCTTATAGTTAGTAGCTGCGTTTTAAAGAAACACTCATGAGAATTTTTGGGTAAAACAACTTTAGGGCAACTTTTCTATAGCATTAAGGTTATTTTAGCATTCAAAACATTTGACTTTTTGCTAATTCAGCATTTTATCATTTGATATTTTTTTCACCACAGATTTCTCTGATTTACACAGATTATAGTCTATCTTATCTGTGTTAATCTGAGAAATCTGTGGTGAAAAAAAATATTTCCTTAAATACAAATCCTCCAATATCAAATTAAAGTTAATAATTTAAAGAAATTTGGAATGTAAGGATTAATTCCCGTTCTTTGCAGCAAAACATCATTATACTTTATTGCCATGACGAATGATAAACTCCAATAATACCGCTTATACATTCATTAGATCCGTTCCTACTTGGAATAGGCATTTCATACAATCTAATGGCTGACCAATAGGCTTAAAAGTTAATTTTGCAAACAATAAATAAATTTAATAACAAAACAATGAATAAAATCTTAACCTTAATCGCTGTCCTGACCTTGATAGGATTCACAGCATTCGCCCAAACCAACCCTACCGTATCGCTATCCGGCTCTACAAGTTGCATCGGGAGTGTATTGACTTTGACAAGCAACATTATGCCATCCCAGATACTCTGGAAGAATGGTGTAAGCACGGTCCAAACTACTAATATGAGTTGGAATGGAACCGCCACTACCGTTGCAGCAAGTGGTTTGAGTTTTCCTGCCTCTGCTCGGGTTGATGCGAGTGGAAATATTTATGTAGCTGATGCAGGTAATAATAGAATATTAAAGTTCCCTGCCGGTTCTAATGGAAGTACTGCCGGTACTGTGGTCGGTGAAGCAGGAATACCCTCCGGCAATTTACTTGATATCCTTGTTGATGCAAGTGGTGATGTTTATGCTGCCATAGGAAATAGTGATGGAAATGGAGGAAATGGCTATGTTCTGAAATATCCGGCAGGCTCCAATAGCACTACTACGCCTGCTACAGTTGCCCATAATTCTTTAAGTGCGCCTTATGCTATATATATTGATGGCAATGGAAATTTATATTGTGCTGATTATTTCAACAATGCCGTTTATAGATATAATGCTGGCTATACCAGTACGACAGCTCCTAATTTAACTTTGGGAAGTGGTAATCTTATTTACGCACCTACAGGTGTATGGGCTGATGCAAGTGGAAATATCTATGTTGCAACTATTGTTACATCAATTAACAGCTACCAAATCATAAAATATCCTCCAAACGCATCCTCAAACAACCAAGGAACCGTTGTAGCCTATGCAGGATTATCGTCACCAAATGCTTTTGTTGGCGATGTCGCAGGTAATTTATATGTGCCTGACGGCGGTACTGAAGGCGGTGATATGGAAATTCTTTTTTATCCTGCCGGATCAAATTCTATTACCACCCCGACAATTATTGGCGGTGATAGCACTGCCGGATCAACAGCTACAGAACTAAATGTACCCTATACGGTGTCTCTTGATGCCAATGGAAATGTTTTTGTAGCAGATAATTTTAATAACAGAGTTCAGAAGTTTTCGAGTAATACTTCTTTGACTTATACCACCGCAGCTTCAGGGAGTTATACTGCTGTAGTTAATACAATTCAGGGTGGTGCTAATACTACAACTTCTGTAACTATTAATGCCTCAACATCCATTTCTAATAATCCTTCAAATACTTCTACTTGCTCCGGAGGCAATGCAAGTTTTACTATTGCTGCATCAGGGACGAGCTTGATTCCTCATTGGTTTTTTAGTGGTGATGGTGGTTCCACTTACAACCCAATAGCCAATGGAGGTATCTATAGTGGTGCAGGTCAACTAACACTTAATATTACCGGAGCAACTGCAACACAGAATAATTTTAAATATCGCTGTGAGGTAAGTGGTACGTGCGGAATTGCAACAAGCACGGGAGCTACATTAACAATCAGTACGGTAACAGCTGGCATCACTGGCACGACCACGGGATGTGGCAGTGTATCTTTGACCGCCACTGGTGGTGGAACTTATCATTGGTCTGGAGGGAATAGTACAGCAACTGCAGCTAATACTTTTACTACTGGAGGAACATATACTGTAACAGTCACAGTTGGAAGTTGTACATCAACTACTTCAACAAATGTTACAGTAAATACAATACCTACTGTCACCGCAGGAAATGTTTCTGGATGTGCCGGTACCAGTATCGCTTTGAATGGTTCTCCAACAACAGGCGGCAATGGAGTTTATAGTCCTACCAGTCCTTATACTAATGCAACAGCAGGTAGCTATACTTATACTTATACCTTTACTGAATCTGTACATAGCTGTGTGAATACTGCTACTGGGAATATTACTGTATTTGCACTTCCTACTCCAAGTGCTGGGAATGTTTCGGGATGTGCAGGAACTAATATTACTTTGAATGGTTCTCCTACATCAGGCGGAATAGGTGTTTATAGTCCTACAAGTCCTTATAGTAATGCAACAGCAGGTAGCTATACTTATACCTATACCTTTACTGAATCAACTCATAGCTGTGTGAATACTGCTACGGGGAATATTACTGTGTTTGCTCTACCCACTCCAAGCGCGGGGAATGTTTCTGGTTGTGCTGGTACCAATATTACTTTGAATGGTTCTCCAACAACAGGTGGTGCTGGTGTTTACAGTCCTACCACCCCTTATAATAATGCAACAGCAGGTAGCTATACTTATACATACACTTTTACTGAATCTACTCATAGCTGTGTGAATACTGCAACAGGGAATATCACTGTGTTTACCCTTCCTACTCCAAGTGCGGGGAATGTTTCAGGTTGTGCAGGAACTAATATCACTTTGAATGGCTCACCTACATCAGGAGGCGCAGGGGTTTACAGCCCGACCAGTCCGTATCATAATAACACAGCAGGTGGATATACATATACTTATACCTTTACCGAATCCACACATAGTTGTGTAAATACGGCAACAGGGAATATCACTGTATTTGCTCTTCCTACACCAAGTGCCGGGAATGTTTCGGGATGTGCAGGAACTAATATTACCTTGAATGGCTCTCCTACGTCTGGCGGAATTGGAGTTTACAGTCCTACCAGCCCTTATACTAATGCAACTCCGGGTGGTTATACTTATACCTATACCTTTACAGAATCAACCCATAGCTGCGTAAATACTGCCACTGGAAATATCACGGTGTATGCTCTTCCTACTCCAAGTGCCGGGAATGTTTCTGGTTGTGCCGGAACAAACATTACTTTGAATGGTTCACCTACTACTGGTGGTATAGGAGTTTATAGTCCTACCAGTCCTTATATTAATACAACAGCAGGTGGATATACATATACTTATACCTTTACTGAATCTGTTCATAGCTGTGTGAATACTGCAACCGGGAATATCACTGTGTTTGCTCTTCCTACTCCAAGTGCAGGGAATGTTTCAGGTTGTGCAGGAACCAATATTACTTTGAATGGTTCACCTACAACAGGCGGTATTGGTGTTTACAGTCCTACCAACCCTTATAATAATACAACAGCAGGCGGATATACTTATACATATACTTTTACTGAATCTACTCATAGCTGTGTGAATACTGCCACAGGTAATATCACGGTGTATGCTCTTCCTACACCAAGTGCCGGCGATGTATCCGGTTGTGCAGGAACAAACATTACCTTAAATGGTTCGCCAACAACTGGAGGAGCGGGAGTTTATAATCCTACCAGCCCTTATAATAATGCAACGGCAGGAAGTTATACTTATACCTATACTTTTACTGAATCCACACACAACTGTGTGAATACTGCAACCGGAAATATAACAGTTTATGCTCTTCCGGTTGTATCTATAAGTTCTAATTCTCCAGTCTGTGAAGAAGCTTTATTAACGATGTCGAGCAGCAATTCTGCGGCAGGACAATCAACTGGTAATAGTTATTCCTGGACAGGGTATAATGGTTATTCCTCTAATGATCAAAACCCAATAGTTGCTACCAATGCTAATATTGCTGATAACGCAGGCGATTACACCGTTACGATTACTAACAGTCATAACTGTACAGCCAGCGCAACAACAACTTTAGTCGTAAATGCAAATCCGATTTTATTCTTTGTATTTGGTGAGACTTCGGGAATCGCTCCTAATGATGGAATAATCTGTAATGGAGATTATGTCGAAATAAATACCAGTGATGCTTTTTATTCTTACAACTGGTCAACCGGCAATACTGTAGATTATTTTCTAAGTGTTAACCCGAGCGCGACAACAACCTATTATCTTACAGTAAGTAACGTTAGTGGTTGCACAGCAACAGATTCTATGACTGTCATTGTAAACAACAATCCTACACCAATAATTACTGGCACAAACCCATTTTGTTCTTTCGCAACATCAACTCTTGATCCAGGAAGTTATAGCAGTTATATTTGGGATAATTCATCTACTTCCGAAACAAGAACTGTTTCAACAGGCGGAACATATTCTGTTACTGTTACCGATGCAAATGGTTGCATAGGTAATACTTCATTGGGCGTAACTACAATGATCTGTAACAGCATTGCCTGCATCATCAGCCCAACAAGCTTCTGTGCCGGAGCATCAGCAACTGTTAATTACACCATCGTTGGAAATTATAACGCTGGCAATATCTTCTGTGCTCAATTGAGTGACGCTAATGGAAGTTTTGCTAACCCGACAACAATCGGAACAATATCCTCAACATCCGCTGGAAGTATATCAGTTACCATTCCAAGTAATGCGGTTGGAACTGGCTATAGAATAAGAGTTAACTCCAGCAATCCTGGCGTAACAGGTGCAGACAACGGAAGTGATATTACAGTCTATGCAAATCCCGTTGCAAGTTCATCAATAACTTCTATAATACCATGTAATGGACAGAACGGCGTGATAACAGTTTCCGCAACTGGCGGTACTACTCCATATTCTGGAACAGGAACTAATACTGTTGCTGTGGGAGCTTATTCTTATACAGTTTCTGATTATAACGGATGTACTTCTACCACCTCAACTTCAATCACAGAGCCTGATGCATTAACATCATCTTCAACAAGCGGAACGATTAATTGCTACGGTCAATCAACATCGGTAACAGTATCTGCAACGGGTGGAACTACTGCATACACAGGCACTGGAATCATAACAAATGTTGTTGCTGGAACATATACCTACACAGTATCTGATGCACATGGATGTTCCACTACAACGTCAATAACTATCTCTCAACCGGTGCTTGGGACTTTCGGTTCATCAAATGTAAATCCAACATGTCATAACGGTAATAATGGAAGCATTGGCGTAACAAATCTCACAGGAGGCACAGGATTTAAGACTTATTCTAATGACGGAGGGGTTAACTTCCAGCTATCAAATAACTTCTCTGGTCTTACTGCAGGAACTTATTCTATGGAAGTAACTTATGGAAGTGGATGTACATCCGTCTTTAATGTCGTTCTTACTCAGCCTACAGCCGTTACTTTCAGTTCAACTGTAACTCCAGTTGGTTGCAGTACTTTAGGAAGTATAACTGTAACTGCAACTGGTGGAACAGGAGTAAAAATGTATTCTAAAAATAGTGGCACTACCTACCAGGGAGCTTCATTATTCAGCGGATTGGCTGTTGGAACTTATACCATTCAAGTTAAAGATGCTAATGGTTGTTTAAGTGGAACTACATCCTATAATTTAACAAGCTCAGCAACAGTAGGAATAACATTTACTACTACAGTTACAAATCCTACCACATGTACTTCATCAAATGGAGGAATAGTTGTTCACGCTACCGGAGGTGCCGGATTTTATAACTTCTCGAAGAACGGAGGAACTACTTACCAGGCATCAAATACATTCAATTTATTAACAGCAGGAACTTATACTGTCGAGGTAAAAGATCCTACAGGATGTGTTTCACCAACTGCTGCAGTAATAGTAGGATTAGGATGCAGAACCCTCTTCCAAACCACTCCAGTTAATTCCTCTGAAAATTATTTTGCAATCTATCCGAACCCCGCGAATGACCATGTGAATGTCACGTTCTCATCTGATAAAACAGAAGCATGTAACATACGAATGATGGATTTAATGGGGAGAACAGTATTCAGTGATAATATTACCTCTGCGGTAGGAGACAATCAGTTCCAGTTGAATCTTTCTGAATTAGCTAAAGGGATTTATATGGTGATACTTCAGAATGGAGATGGCACCTTGCAGAAGAAGATAGTTGTTCAATAGTTAGCTTTGTATTAGAAATATAAATTAGTATTCATAATTCATTATAAAATTTATGCCACGAATTCTCATTCCAATACTTGGGATGGAGTTCGTGGCTAATTTTTTTTTTGCAACTTTTCATCTGCTGATTTCTTTCCTGATTCTTTAGACCTCTTCGAGAAATGGGAACGCAGATAAAAATGATTGCTTATGAAAAGGTATGATTTCCTTTGTAATTAAAAAAATCATATCTTTTCATAAGCAATCATTATTTATCTGTGTTCCTGTTTTTACCATCTATCGAAGATATCTATTATATAATAACAACCCCGTAATAAATAATAACAAACATAGAAAATCCTTAACCCAAGTCTAAAACAAAAAAACTAAAGGTATAGGAAGAAAAACTAAGGGTATAGGAATGATTCCTGAAGGTTCAGGAATCATTCCTAAAGGTTCAGGAATCATTCCTAAAGGTTCAGGAATCATTCCTAAAGGTTCAGGAATCATTTCTAAAGGTTCAGGAATCATTCCTAAAGGTTCAGGAATCATTCCTAAAGGTTCAGGAATCATTCCTAAAGGTTCAGGAATCATTCCTAAAGGTTCAGGAATCATTCCTAAGGGTTCAGGAATCATTCCTAAAGGTTCAGGAATCATTCCTAAAGGTTCAGGAATCATTCCTAAGGGTTCAGGAATCATTCCTAAAGGTTTAGGAATAATTCCTAAGGGTTTAGTTTTTCTGACGGAAGGTTT
>Ga0206816_1184_pt1 | contig 14236 bp, 13 predicted proteins | sample Alteio_BWOrgCont_88_FD_152866 | JGI IMG/M metagenome (GOLD analysis project Ga0206816, IMG submission 152866) | Enriched cells from forest soil in Barre Woods Harvard Forest LTER site, Petersham, Massachusetts, United States -... | ecosystem: Environmental > Terrestrial > Soil > Temperate forest >... | reverse complement strand
GTAGGCAATGCCAAACAGGCTGCCCATTTTTATAAAACCGCTTTCGGTTTCCAGGATTTGGCCTATGCCGGACCGGAGACAGGTGTGCGCGACAGGGCATCGTATGTTTTGCAACAGGGGAAAATAAGGCTGGTATTGACCACGCCGCTGCATTCTGATCATCCTATAGCTGAACATATTAAAAAACATGGCGATGGTGTGAAGATACTGGCCCTTTGGGTAGATGATGCTTATGATGCGTTTGAGCAAACCACATCGCGCGGAGCGGAACCTTATCAGCAACCCACAACCTTTGGCGATGAAAATGGCGAAGTGCGTACCAGCGGCATTAAGTTGTATGGCGAAACGGTACACCTATTTATCGAACGTAAAAACTATAAGGGATTGTTTTTACCGGGTTATAAAAAGCTGCAAACTAATTATCAGCCGGCTGATACCGGCTTGTTATATGTTGACCATTGCGTAGGCAATGTAGGCTGGCATAAAATGAACGATTGGGTAGCTTTTTATGAAGATGTGATGGGTTTCCGTAATATTCTCACCTTTGATGACAAAATGATATCTACCGAATACTCAGCCCTAATGAGCAAAGTGATGAGCAACGGCAACGGTTATGTGAAGTTCCCGATAAATGAGCCTGCTGAGGGTAAAAAGAAATCGCAGATAGAAGAGTACCTGGAGTTTTACGAAGATGAGGGCGTACAACATTTGGCTTTAGCCACGCATAATATTGTAAAAACCGTAACCGACCTGCAGAGTCGGGGAGTTGAGTTTTTGTCGGTGCCAACTTCCTATTATCGCGAACTAACCGCCCGCGTGGGCCATATTGATGAAGACCTGGGTCCGCTGGAAAAGCTGGGTATCCTGGTTGACCGTGACGATGAAGGCTACCTGCTGCAAATATTTACCAAACCGGTAGAGGACAGGCCAACTTTGTTTTTCGAGATCATCCAACGCAAAGGGGCCAAATCATTCGGAGCGGGTAATTTTAAGGCTTTGTTTGAAGCTATTGAGAGGGAGCAGGAGTTAAGGGGGAATTTGTAAATATTGTTCCATCTAGGCGGGCCACGTGACCCTGCAAAAAAACGTATATTAATTTAGTGTTATGCAATTCATTCCATTGTTCAAGGTTCGGGACATGCGTGCTGCAATCCGGCACTATACCGAAGTGCTGGATTTCGTAATGACCTGGCCGGAAGATACCCCTGATTCGCCGGTTGTAGACCTTGGCCATGAACACGTGGAATTGCAGATAACAACACATGAAAGCGAACGGCTATTTGGCTCCGTCGTAAATATCTGGACGACAGAAGTTGACGCTTTGTTCGCCAAGTACAAAAGCCGCGGATTGGATACATTAGCAAAACCTAATTCTCCGGTACACCAGGGACCGGTTGACCAGACATGGGGAAGGCGGGAGTTCTATGTTACTGATTCGGACGGTAACACGCTACGTTTTTGGCGAATTTATCAAGTAACCTAATGACCATCCCAGGTATTTGGGTTGTCCGTGACGATGAGGGTTACCTGTTGCAAATATTTACCAAACCGGCGGAAGACAGGCCAAACTTGTTCTTCGAGATCATACAACGTGAGGGCGCTAAATCATTCGGCGCGGGTAATTTTAAGGCTTTGTTTGAAGCGTTGAAAGAGAGCAAGAGTTGAGGGGGAATTTGTAAAGAAATTACCATAGAGACTCAATATATTTGCGTCTCTACAAATGTACTCCCACCAACGGCCATACAATTTCCTTAATAAATTGCGCGTGGAACAGTAACGGTGCCGGTGCAACTATCCAAAAAAGTGTCCATATTTTGGCGGTTACCTTATTTTGCAGGAACACTATTTTTTTATCGGCCAATGCTTTTTCTATCAGCACTAAAACACCTTGTACAATAAAATACAACATTGGTAAACCGTAGCCGCTGTTTACTGGTACACTTAGCGCCAGTTCATGCAGTAACCCGGAAAAAGCAAAAGATAACAGCAATGCCGCACCTGCTCCAATTTTATGTTTTAGCGGACGGAAGATAGTTATGGTTGTCATTTCTATAAAGGCGATATTCCAACGTTTGCCCCATAGTTCAGTGAGGCTTTTTGATTTTAAGGGTTGTTTGAACAGGGGATAAGTATTTACCCCTGATAACCGCCACATTCCCGCGCTGATGCTTAGCAGGCCAAAATGCAGGATAAGGCTTAGTGCAATTAATAAGACGGTGCTTATTAAAATATACAATAGGGTATGATCTAAAGGCAGCAATACCAATTCATGAGCCAGCAGGATAAGTAATAGTCCGGCGATGATTCTGCTGATGCCAAACCGTATCATTGGCCAGGCGTTGGGTAAGCGGGCGGCTCCTAAAGTCTCGAACGGTTGTGCGCGCATCCCAGCCCACCCGCAGGCAAAAGTTAGCCATTGTTTAAAGGTTAGCGTTAGTGATTTGCCCTTGTAGCTTTCTGCAACAGCAATAACTTTCATGGCTGTAAAAGTGGTTGCTATGAGGGCCAACATACGCAGGATGGGGTGCTGATGCAGGAAAATAAGGTGGATGATAAGAATGCTAATAATGAGCATCAACCAGCTTTGCAGCATCAATGAACGCTGTATAAATACATACCCTAATAATACCATCAATACGTTTATCAGCACCCAATAAAATAGGTCAAGCCATACAGTTTCCATATTCAGACTTGTTTGTAGTTACTGTAAAAGGCGAGGCTATAAACAACGCTTAAGAAAACAAACAGGGTTACCAATACCATTTCGCCGAATGCATTCCATTTACCTTTCGGAAAATCTGATCTGTCGAAATAAAAGAATTGAATTAGCACTCTTGATATCCAATATACCGCAATAAAGCCGGTAGCGAGCGCCGATAGGGTAGTACCGTTGGTTAACTCTTTATAATCCAACGCTGAAACTAAACCGAAGCATAGATTGATAACCACGACGTAAGCGGCGTATGTCCAAAACATTTGTTTGATCAACGGGCGTGTTTTTGCAAGTTCCTGTTTCCAGTTTAAAATAGTAGGAATGGCAAGACCGCCGATGACCAATGCGATTTGTGCTAATCCCGCCAGGAAAAGCAATTGTTGTATGTTTAGGATAAAGATTTTCATACCGTTTGTTATTTGATAGAACAAAGATACGTGAATTTATTTAATTTTCAGTAATTATTGAAAATTAAATAAAATGTGTAATTAGAGAAGACGTTACCAAAAAATCTGTAAGCGAAAAAACTAATTAAAACACTAATATTTTACTAATTCTCCTGTAAGAGATGGTAATCTAATGGTTTTGACGGCACGCCTGAAATATATATGGTATAAAGATGATTGGCCGACAATGTTACAGGCATATTGAGTAATACAGTAGACGAGCCGGAAGCGGTTAGTGAAAACGAGGTTGTAGAGGCGGCGACATCATAATATGCAGATGCGGTTTTGTTGTATAATCCGGATACCATCGCGCTGCCGCCGGTAATATAAATATCAACAGGGGTGTTGGCATAAGCCGAACTTAGCTGCACAAAACTTATTCTTGCATTGCCCGACTGGGGCGCTGTACGATCTTCAAGGAAACCCACTATAGACTTATCATCGGTAAGATAAACTGTGTTATAACCGGCACCAAAAGTAATGGTGGTGCTTGCGGTAAGGTTTGAAGTGGATGACGTATTAAAAGCCACGTCATCGGTGCCGGGCGTTAAGGGTTGGAAGCCTGTGGTTTGACCATATCCCAAAGTATAGCTTGTTTTTGCATCTGCAAAATAAAAATCCTGTGGGACCGAGGCTTGCGAGGCATTGACAACTTGTAAAAAAGAAGCAGCGCCAGTTGTGGCAGCCGGTGTATTATTTTTAACACAGGCTGCCAGACAGGTAACCAACAGGGCAAGTATTAGATATAAAGGAAATGCCTTACCGGGGCCTTTAAATGATTTTTTCATGGCGTGTGTTTTAATTATAAATGGTAAAGCCGACTGATGGTTTGATAACGCATGTAATTGATTGTTTCGTATCTGAATAAAAAAAGTAAAGATAAGTAATAATTGACATTGAAGCGATGAGGTTAATCGCTTTGCATTTTTTTTGACAGTTTCTTTTGCTGCTAAAGCAGTGCAATATTGCCTCTAAATGACCCAATTAATTTTGAATGCGCTTTTTGCAACGTAATTTTGAGTTCTTGTCAAACCCGATCGCTATGCAAAAAAACAGAATGGTTCAACCGAAAATTTCCGGTGATTGAAGACAACGGCATATTACCATCAATTATTGAACGTTTAAGCGGCACACCGGCGCGGGTTGAAGAAATGGTCAGCAATGCAGATGCCGCTGTACTCACATTGAAACCGGGCGCAAAGTGGAGTATAAAAGAAGAAATTGGCCACCTGGCTGATCTTGAGCCGCTTTGGTTTGCCAGGATTGACGACCTGGTAAACAGCGAAGCCGAATTAAGACCGGCAGACCTAACCAATAGAAAAACCCACCAGGCCAATCATAACGAAACGGATATAACTATTTTGCTCCAAAACTTTAGGGAGCAGAGAAATCGGTTTGTAAACAGGCTGTTGAGTTTGGATGATAAACAATTGCTTAATTCGTCCTTACATCCCCGCCTTAAAACCCCGATGCGCATTATTGATCTTGCTTATTTTGTTGCCGAACATGACGATCATCATTTGGCGGACATAAGGGAACTTTTAAATTAACTTAAAGCAAAATATAATGATTGTTGTTTCGAAAAAAAAGTAAATTTGTGTAAGCGGTAACGATATGGCAAAGGCATTAGAACAGGAACTATTCGATTATATTCTTCGGTTGGATGAAGCGGAAAAAAAATCCGTTTTGCAAATGCTGAAGACTTTTGTGAAAGGCCGTAAAAATAAAACGGCTGCTATTACTATTGAGCAATACAACCGGGAAATTGACGAAGCCGTAGCAAGGGTTGAGGCTGGGGAGTTTTATACACATGATGAAGTAATACAGATGGCCAAAAACTGGTAATGGCTAAAAGAAAAATTACCTGGGATAAACAGGCTATAATTTATTTTCGTGAGACCATTAAGTATATCCGGAAAGATTCTTTACAAAACGCCGAGAATGTTAAGCAAGGAATTTTGGAACGAATTAATGAACTTTCTGAACGACCTGAAATTCATGCTGCGGATAAATATAAAACAAACAATACAGGCCATTACCGAGCGTTCGAATTATACCACTTGCGTGTTAGTTATTTAGTGAAAGATGACGAAGTTATTATAGCAAGGGTAAGAAGTACTAAACAGGAGCCACGGGATTATTGATATTTTCGTCTCCACAAAGTCTTTGAATAGAAAGCCCCGCAGAGATAAAATATCTATTTTCCTCCCAAACTATCCACAGCAGCCGCCAAAAAAATATATTGTGAACAGGCAGTAATCGTTACTTCATTTTCGCCCCAGAAAAATGGCCAGTCTTCTTTATTTTCCGGGAAATCGGGCTTGAGTAGCAAGATGCCCGGTACAATACCGCCTGCAATAAAGGTAAAATCTGCCCTGTTGTTTCCGTAAGTGACCTTTTTAGACTTGGTGCCGACTGCCGAAACAAACGAAATGTTTGAATAGGGGTGCGTACCGAAAACATAGTTAAGCCCTTTGTATACATATTCGGTACTAACAATATCCGGGAAGTATTTATTGGCATAATAGTTAGTAGTTGCCCACGTAACAATGCCTGCATTACCTGCCCAACCGCCAGCCCGCATGGGTACGGCATAAGGGTTTTGCTTATCGTAGTCGTCTAAAGTGCTTCTATACTTAACCACATAATCTTTCAATTTGGCCTGATACTCCTTGTCCATATATGGGTAAGCCTGTAGGGCCTGTGTCATGCCAAAAGCTGGCGCCCTGTCTAATGCAGGCCATAAAGCATCTTTAAATATTTTAGCATATTGTTCGTCCTTGGTAGTGATATAGAGTTGCAACGCGGCTGTAGTATTGCTGGCCCGTCTGGCTGTAACGGCGATCCTGGAAGTATCAGACGTGTTTTTGCGCATGGCTTCATCTTCGTTCCATAATTGTTTGGCATACATCAAACTTTGCTGCGATAGGGTATCGTTAAACCCTTTTAATGCGCGCGATGTTGCCGCAAGGGTGGCTATCATTGAATAATCCAGCGTTGGGTTCCTGGTGGTAAACGCCCAACGGTCGTCCATAGTGCCGCTTGATTTTCCGTCTGATTCATAAGGTTTAAGATTTGGGTTGTAAGGTAAGTTATCGGTTTCGTCAACCGCGTCGCCCAGGTGATGATATTGATGAAGATTCGGCACAACAATACCTCTTACCGGGTGGCCAATGTTTTTCATTTGTGCCACCATGTTGAGCGTGCCGTGTTCTATCTGCTGCAACAGATCCGGTTTGCCATCCGGGCGGTGAATATCTACATACCGTGTTTTTTGATCGATATAAGTTTCATCGCGTGTTAAATGAAAGTTTTCCCATGTGTCTACAAAGCTTAAAAGTGCGTTGCAATGAGAATTTGTCTCGATATCAAAATCCCCGGCATCAAACCAGCCGCCCATAGCCATGCCGGGGATACGTTGTAAGGGTTTGTATTTTGTATCGGTGGTAGGGCCCATACTATAATTATCAAAGTGCTGGTAGCTCACGGGTGCCTGCAGGGCATCATCCAAAAATGGCGCGCCATGCCATACGCGGTAGGCTTCATTCACCATCATGTGGTCCATTTGCACCGGGAACCAAACATCCATTGTAGGGTGCCAGGTGTCTTTGTATACATCCTGCCCGATTGAAAACGTGTTGGTTTTTTGATCGCCATATTGAAGAAAATAGATACCGGGCTCTTTTACCAAACTGAAATCAAACTTTAAATAGTTATAGCGCTGGTACATTCCCCAGGGTTTAATATCGCCTTTTAGTTTTTCAACAAATTTGCCCTCGGCTGTAACCTGGAAAAGCGACATGGTTTTTAAAGCCACATCATTTTTATCCAACTCAACAACTGCGGTTTTTTCCTGGCCAGGGCGATAGCCAACTTGTGAAAACTCAACAACAGGAGCGCGCTTCCAGTTGGGTATGCCGTGCGGTTCGAGATACCATTCCAGCACCTTACCGGTTTTATTGTTCGGAAGCATACTGCGTACCACGAACCAACCGTTTTGCGCAAGGTTGCGGCCGTCAAACAACATTAATTTTTCATCGGATTGGATCTTTACGTAACGCTCGGGGTCCTCGGGTGCCAGTATCAACGTTTTGCCTTCCGCCATTGGATGCGGTACGATAAACTCGTTTCGGCCACGGTCATCAAATGTTGAGTGGCCGTTATATTGCGGTGTTTTTTTACTGACAGGCTCCATGTTGGTATTGCTTGCAGGATATAGCGGAAAAGTGCCGGGCTTGCCATCTGCCATATAGGTTTTTTCAAAATAGGCAGAGGGCAAAAACTCCAGGTTAAAACCGGCATTGCCTACCAATTTTTCAGGTAAGGGTTTATCCAAATAAACGCTTATAACCACGCCATCGCCTTTAGGTGTAACCGTTGTACGGCTGTCAAAATTAAATTGCGTGTAACGCATGGTGACGGAAATTGTATTGGTTGCCTTATCCACCTTCTTGTCCACCGCCGACGGTATCAGGTCCCATTGCTCAGGTGTGTTTTGTAAGCGGACCGCTCCGCCTGTTGCCGTCCTTACGCCATGATGGATCAATTCTATACCGGCCGTCTTTTCATCGTTGAATATGCCGTTATACTGATTATTATAAACAAATACGTTTACGCCATTTGTTTCAAAATACTCGAGGTCGTTGAGCTTTAACGTCTGTGCAAAAGTGCCGGCGGGCATTAATAAAAAGCAGGTAACCGTAGTTATTACTGTTACCATCCATTTAAAGATGTGTTTTGATTGCATAGCTTATAATTGGTTTTAGTACAAATGCCTTTACGCGGCGAAATTGTTTTGGTATAGCAATGTTATGCAATCGATTGCATAATTGCAAATGCTAAGAGGTGAGATAAAAAATAAACGAATAATTTAGGCCTCATCAACCGTTCATTTTTTTATTTTTACACGAAATCACTTTTTGGAAATATTTTTGCGGGTGGATCGTCTACGTTGATATGGCGGCGATTACTCACCCCGACTACGCTGCGCTGGTCGACCCTCTCTTTCGCTGCGCGACAAAGAGGGTTGGATGCAAAATGGGTTAATTAGATATAATGGATAAAACACAAAACACACCTAAAAAGCCGGGCATAGGTCAACTGCTTAAACCTTATAAGGGTTTAATATTATTGCTGCTGGTGTTTACACTTTTGGGTAATGGCATTAACCTGCTGCTGCCTAAAATCATCGCTACAAGTATCGACGCATTTACGCACCACCAGTTTGCCTACAGGCCCATTATTATCCAGTTTGGTATTGCGATTGGTGCAATATTTATTTTTACCTACCTGCAAAGTATCATCCAAACGTATTCTTCTGAACGGGTGGCGCGCGACCTGAGAACCAGGTTATCTGATAAAATATCGCAGCAGAGTTATGCTTTTATTGAAAAGGTTGGTCCGGGTAAACTACTCACTAATTTAACGGCTGATGTAGACTCGATAAAAGCGTTCGTGTCGCAGGCTATTGTGTCTATCGTATCCTCGCTGTTTATTATTATCGGCGCAAGTGTATTGCTTATCACCATTAACTGGAAGCTTGCTTTATGCGTAATGGCGATCATCCCCATCATCGGTATTACTTTTTTTGTGGTATTGAAGAAAGTGCGTGAACTGTTTAAGCAAAGCCGCGCGGTGATAGACTGGCTGAACAAGGTTATTAACGAAAGTATTTTGGGCGCGGCTTTGATTCGTGTGGTTAATTCGCAACAGCCGGAGTATGATAAATTTTTGGCGGCCAATACAAAAGCGCGCGATTTCGGGCTTACTATTTTGCGGCTGTTCGCGGGGCTTATCCCGGTTATCACCTTTACTGCTAATATGGCGGCGCTGAGCATTTTGGCTTTGGGCGGCCATTTTGTAATAACCGGGGCGATGAGTTTGGGTGATTTCGCGGCGTTTAACAGTTATTTAGCGATGCTGATTTTCCCGATAATTATGATCGGGTTTATGAGTAATGTGATTGCGCAGGCTACGGCATCGTACGAACGTATCAGTTCTATTATTGATTCGCCTGAATTACCTGCAACGGGAACTATCGAAGATAAACTGGTTGGCGAGGTTGAGTTGAAGAATGTAAATGTAACTTACGGACAGATACCGGTTTTAAAAGATATTTCGTTTACCCTGCAAGCTGGATCGAAGATAGCCGTTATTGGTCCGACAGCTGCCGGGAAAACGCAGCTATTGTATTTGATGACGGGCCTGATAAAACCCGGCTCGGGAACGGTGACGTTTGACGGGCATGGGATTGATGAATATAATAGCGAATCGTTCCATACCCAAGTTGGGTTTGTTTTCCAGGATAGTATTATTTTTAATATGAGCATCCGTGAGAATATCGCGTTTAGCGATACGGTTACGGATGAGTCGCTGCAAAAGGCGATTGATACGGCAGAGCTGAAAGAGTTTATTGCCGGCCTGCCGGATGGATTGAATACCATTGTGTCGGAACGCGGATCGAGTTTGTCTGGCGGGCAAAAACAGCGTATCATGCTGGCAAGAGCTTTGGCTATCAACCCTACAGTTTTATTACTGGATGATTTTACAGCGCGGGTGGATAACCAAACCGAAACGAAAATATTGCAAAACATCCAGGAAAACTATCCGGGATTGACCTTGTTGTCCGTCACTCAAAAAATAGCGGCGGTTGAACATTATGACCAAATTATTTTATTGATGCAGGGCGAGATCATCGCCGCAGGCAAACACGATGAATTAATGCGCACCAGCCCCGAATATATCCAACTGTTCAATTCACAACAAAGCACCAGCAACTATGAACTACAATCTTAATAAGCTGGCCGAGGATGGGCAGAAAAAGTCGACCTACGCCGCGCTGAAAAGCCTGCTGGAGTTGATACGGCATGAGCGCAGTACGTTACTGTTAGCCTTTGCTACTATAATAGTTAACGCCACATTGAACTTGCTGGGCCCCTACGTAATTGGGCATACCATTGATACCTACGTGGTGCATAAACAATACAGCGGCGTGCTGCAATTTGGCGGCATATTGCTGGGGATGTACGTGATTGCTTTATTTACCCAATATAACCAAACCAAACTGATGGGCGGCGTGGGGCAGCGCCTGTTATATACTTTGCGCAATGCGATATTTAACAAGCTGCAAATTTTGCCCGTGGCGTTTTTTAATGAGAATAAAGCCGGCGACCTGATATCGCGCGTTAATAACGATACCGATAAGCTGAATACGTTTTTCTCGCAATCGCTGATGCAGTTTGTGAGCAGTATAGCCATTATGACCGGCGCGGGTGTTTTTTTGATGGTGCTTAACCCAAAACTGGGCCTTGTGGCGCTGGTGCCGGGCGTATTGATCTTGATATTTACGCAGATCGTTTCGCCGTGGGTAAAGAAAAAGAACGCCATTAACATGGCTAGCACCGGCGGCATGAGCGCCGAGATACAGGAGAGCCTGGGCAATTTTAAAGTGATCGTTGCTTTTGACCGCCGCGATTACTTCCGCAAACGTTTTGGCGAGGCTAACGATAAAAACTACAAAACCGCTATCACCGCCGGGTTGGCTAATAATATGTTCCAGCCGGTATATGGCTTGTTTTCCAGTTTGGCGCAATTGGCTATTTTGATGTGCGGTATTTATCTCATCAGCGTTCATGAGTTTACCATTGGGTTGCTGGTTAGTTACCTGATGTATGCGGTGAACTTTTATAACCCGTTACGGCAACTTGCCGCGCTATGGGCAAGTTTCCAGACCGCTATGGCGGGGTGGGACAGGATAGCGGTTATCCTGTCGATGGACACAGATATGGTGACGATTGATAACTCTGCTGCTGAAACCTCGACCGCGTTGATAGAGTTTAGAAATGTCCATTTTAAATACCAAAACAGTCCGGAGATATTACACAACGTAAGCCTGCAACTGGAACGCGGTAAAACCTACGCCTTTGTTGGTCCAACGGGTGGGGGTAAAACTACTACGGCATCGTTAATTGCCCGTTTGTATGACCCAACCACCGGCACCGTGTTTTTAGATGGCAAGGACATCCGCAGTTACGCGCCCGAAGAGCGCAGCCAAAAAATAGGCTTTATTTTGCAGGAGCCGTTTTTGTTTACGGGTACGGTTAAGGAAAATATTCTTTACGGCAATGAAGCCTATAAAGATTATACCAACGAGCAACTGGAAAGGGTTATCCATGACTCCAACCTGGAGAGCCTGCTGGCTATTTTTGAAAACGGGCTGGAAACCAATGTAACCTCGAGCGGCGATAGCATCAGCCTGGGTCAAAAGCAACTGATCGCCTTTATGCGCGCCGTATTGCGCGACCCGGAAGTGCTTATCCTTGATGAAGCCACAGCTAATATTGATAACGTAACCGAGCAATTACTGGAAGATATTTTGAACAAGCTGCCCAAAACTACCACGCGCATTATCATCGCCCACCGATTAAATACGATTGAGAATGCCGACGTGATCTACTTTGTAAATGCCGGCGAGGTTATCCGCGCGGGGTCGTTTAAAGAAGCGGTGGATCTGTTGTTGAAGGGGAAGAGGGTGAGTTAATACTACATTCTAACACCACCCTCGAAAAAGAACGTCAATTCCGCATCCTTTACAAAATTTGCCAAATCTGTTTTATTGCTGGCTTTGGTGTTTGTTAATTCGATGTAGTAAACAACGGGGTTCATCATATAAACTTTGGGATTTGAGAAACTTGTATTAAATACATCGAATGTAAATCGCCTAACTGTATCTGAATGGTTAACAAATGTTATCTCTTCGAGACCAGAAACCTTTATATCATATACAGGAACAAACATTTTCGGATATAAAACCCCGGATGTAAATAGATTTTTAATTGAACTCGAATCGCTAAAAAGCTCAACAGTCATTTTGTCAAAAAGAATGTGATTACTGTCTATTACTTTAACCTCGCCATTATATCTATCAAACTTCTCTTTTTTATATTTTTGCTTAAATAATTCTTCCGTCCAATATTTTTCTACTTCACCTTGAGTATTGAACTTTTTGTTAGGGTCTAAAATTGGTCCATCATTGACAGAACTGGATTGTTTTAAAACAAGTTTGTGGGGTTTGCAAGCGGTAAATAATAATAATATCGGTATGATGATTTTAGCGATTCTCATAAATTAATTGCCAAGGTTTCCATTTTTATAAATTTACGGTTATTTTTAAATTAACCGAAGTTCGGTAACAAAATCTTGACCCGTTAGGGTCTATCCCTTTGTAGAAATAATTGTCACCATGATATATTGACCCATCGGGTCTACCCAAATTCGCGATGGGTAGCCACTGACGTGGCAATTTGGTTTGGCGACAATTATTTCTACAAAGGGGTAGACCCGATGGGTCTTTTTGTTTAGTGGGTGTTTTTGAGTGTGGCTGCTTTGAATAATGGGTTGATAGTGTGTTGGCTTGTTTTGTCCGCTAAATAAAAATTTGCATTATTTATTTATTGACCCTATATTGAAAAATACTTTCCGTTGTCATTTCGAGCGGGAGCGAGAAATCTATGAATATGCTTAGTAGTCCACCTGCAAAGTGGGAATGACTCGTGTATAGATTTCTCGCTCGCGCTCGAAATGACATCGGGTTTAATCAATAAACCTACTTATGAAATACAACCCGGTTCAAAATTATATTAATGGGCAATTTGTTGGCGCGGCTACGGCTGATGTGCTGGATGTGGTATCGCCGGTGGATGGGAGTTTGCTGTCGACAGTTCCCTTGTCCGGCGAAGCCGAACTGAATAACGCGGTAAACGCGGCAAAGGCGGCTTCAAAAGCGTGGGCGGCTACGCCGATCAAAGAGCGGGTGCAGGTGTTTTTCAGGTATAAAACCTTGCTGCACCAGCATATTGATGAATTGTCTAAACTGATAGTAGAAGAAAACGGTAAAACTTATACCGAGGCTGTTGCCGAAATTGAAAAGGCGATAGAGCTGACCGAATTTGCCTGCTCGTTACCGCAACTGGTTACCGGCGAGCTGCTGGAAGTGAGCAAGGGTATTGAGTGCCGCACCGAATATGTGCCGCTGGGCGTGGTGGCTTCTATTGTGCCGTTCAACTTCCCCAGCATGGTGCCTAACTGGACGATTCCGAACGCCATTGCGTTAGGTAATTGTATGATCATGAAGCCATCGGAAAAAGTGCCGTTGAGCGTAGGACGGTTGGCGGAGTTGCTGAAACAATCGGGACTGCCTGATGGCGTATTGAACATTGTGCATGGCGACAGCAAAATTGTGGAAGCGATATGCGATCACCCGGATATTGAGGCGGTATCGTTTGTTGGGTCGACCAAAGTGGCTAAGCTGGTGTACCGCCGGGCCACTTATAATTATAAACGATGCGTGGCTTTGGGCGGTGCGAAAAACCACTTGCTGGTATTGCCGGACGCGATACCGGGCATGACGGCGCAAAACATTGTAGCCAGCATGAGCGGTTGCGGCGGGCAACGTTGTATGGCGGCCTCGGCAATGGTGGCCGTTGGGCAGGTGAACCATATTGTTGACCAGATCGTATTCGAAGCTAAAAAGATAGTGGTTGGTAATAATATGGGCGCGGTGATCACCAAAGAATCAAAAGAAAATATTGAACGCTATATTAGTAGCGCCGAAGCGCAGGGCGCCAAAGTTTTGGTGGATGGCCGCAACACGGTAATAAAAGGTAAAGAGAACGGTTTTTATGTTGGTCCGACAGTGATTGACTACGTTACGCCGGATATGGATGTGGCGCGCGAAGAGATATTCGGCCCCGTGATCAGCATTATGCGGACCAATACGCTGGATGAGGCATTGGCTATCGAGAACGATAATCCGTATGGTAACGCGGCCTCGGTATTTACGCAAAACGGCGGCGCGGCAAGGCACGTGATGAACAATGCAAGCGCCGGTATGATCGGTGTTAATGTAGGTGTGCCGGTGCCGAGGGAACCTTTTTCGTTCGGCGGGTGGAACGAGAGTAAATTTGGCGTGGGCGATATTACGGGTAAAAGCTCGATAGAGTTTTGGACGAAACTGAAAAAGACCACGGTGAAGTGGAACCCGGAAGCGGGAGTGAATTGGATGAGTTAGGTGGCCTAA
>Ga0206816_1182_pt1 | contig 14435 bp, 18 predicted proteins | sample Alteio_BWOrgCont_88_FD_152866 | JGI IMG/M metagenome (GOLD analysis project Ga0206816, IMG submission 152866) | Enriched cells from forest soil in Barre Woods Harvard Forest LTER site, Petersham, Massachusetts, United States -... | ecosystem: Environmental > Terrestrial > Soil > Temperate forest >... | reverse complement strand
ATGATAAGGAGAAAAAAGTATGCCGCTAAGTATCAACCCAACAACCCAAAATATCTTCATAAAGATGCTTTAACGGATAAATTGCTAAAGTGTTGTTCAGCTATGGCCTTAAAATTATCCGCGTGCAAATTGAGCAAAAATTTTTCAAACACTATCTATTTATTGTCAATTTGAATATAAATATGCCATTAGGCATTAACTACATAAATCACTAACTATTATGAAATACTTTAGCTCGGTAGCTCGACTTACCGGTTTAATAAACGCCTATTTCTTGAAAAAATACTAAACCAATCAAAAAAAGTAATTCGTTATTTTTTGCTTACACCCCGAGACATATTAGAACTTGATCTGTTGATCCCCGTATACCTGCAACAGGATGGAACGTATTACTACATCAACAAAGTAGATAGCTGGCGCAAAGGGCAGCCATGTAAAGTAGAATTGGTTAAATTAGGATAAAGGTGATGTCCTTTGGTAAGATTAAGTTAGTTTTGCGCCATTACTCATTTCTTAACAGCCGTTTCCTACTATTGTAACTTTTTTTAACTTTGCAACCATTCTTAAATTTATTTGTTATAATTGTGCAAAACGCTTAATATCAATACTTATTTACCCGTTATGCTTGAAAAAGAATTTCAATTTTACAGAGATCATCAACGTGAACTTGTTGAAAAACACAATGGGCAATTTATTGTCCTAAAAAACGAGAAGGTGTTAGGTTCTTATCCCTCTCATGCGGACGCTTATAATAATGCAGTGAAAAACAATGAACCGGGAACGTTCTTAATACAACATTGTATCCCCGGATCCGATAGTTATACACAAACCTTTCATTCGCGTGTCATAATAAATTCTGTACAGCGTTGAATCCGGTTGCCTTTACGGCCAAGTCAAGTAGTGGAATTTTAAAAGTTTTACAAACTCAAGTGGCTATTCATAAGCCCAACGAAAGAACACATATAGTTATTAATGCAATTTGGGATACAGGTGCCACAGGGTCCGCAATAACTAAAAATGCTGTTGCTAAATTGGGGTTGGCTCAAACAGGTTTATCAATGGTTTCTACCGCTAATGGTGATGTTTTACAGAAAACCTATACAATTGACATTGGTTTACCAAATGGAGTGATAGTCCAAGGCATAGTCGCTACTGAAGTAGACGCGCTATCTGGAGGCTGCGATGCTTTAATTGGGATGGATATAATTACATTAGGCGATTTTTCTATAACTAATCATAACGGGGTAACTTGCTTTTCCTTTAGAATACCATCTTCACATGAAATAGATTATGTAAAATCTCCCGATTTTGGAATGGTCAAAGTATCGTCACCACAATCCAAGAATATGTATCCCAACGATCCATGCTTTTGTAAAAGCGGGAAAAAATATAAAGATTGTCATGGTCGGCGTTAAGGATTTCTTACATTATACTAAACTGATAGTCAACCAAAAAAAGCAATTATGTGCTTAATAGGTCTGCTTTAAGTTGCAAAATAATCTAAATATTTTGCTAATATTTTTTGCAATATTTATCCTAATCACTACTTTTACAAAAAAACAAACCAATAATCAACTCACAATGAAAAAAATCTTACTTATCGCATTATTGATCATCCCTTTTTTGGGAATGTCGCAAACCAAAATACCTATAGATGGCTTTTTAGGGATAAAATTTGGCAGTAGTAAACAGGCCGTTATAGCTGCTATTAAAGCAAAAGGCGGCGTATTTGTAAAAGATATTCCCGGCAACAAAGGATCAGTTTTTGCCAAAGTAAAATTGGGTTCAAGGGAAACTGCCACTTTTGTAGTTAAATTTGTGGATGATAAAGCTTATTGTGCCTTATTTTCTTTTGAACCTGCAGAACAGCCAAAGTCTATTGATTATTATAATAATTTGGTGGCAGATATAACTGAAAAATATGGGCCGGGTAAATCGGAAGCTGTATTTAAAGAACCTTTTAAGATGGGTGATGGCTACGAAATTACAGCGATACAGGGAGGCTATGTAAATATGTTTACCGACTGGGATTCGGCCGATCATTCCATACAAGTAAGTGTTGATCATGATGGCGATGATATTAGCATCACATTAACTTATACAGACGACAAGTTAGAAACTATTGCGGAAGCCAGGAAGAAAGCTAAACAGAGTTCAGATTTATAAAGTAGAACAAAATAACCCCTTTACAGGGGTTATTTTAATAAAAATTATATGCCATTTGGCATAGTAAACATAGTTAATATCATGGCAGACGACATAAATAAAAAGATCATCATTGAGGTGGAACTGGAAGCCGAACAGCTTACGCAAAACATAAACAGCCTCAATAGCGCAATTGATGGTTTGTTAGCAAAACAACAGCAGTTAAACACAGCCGGCCAACAAAATTCGGCGGCATTTAATGCCATTGCTACACAGCTGGAAGTATTTCAAAAAAAACTGCAGGATGTAAATACGCAGGTAACTGCAAACACAACGGCGCTGAATAATTTAGGCACGGCCGGAAAAACACTTGATACGGTTTTATCTTCATCCGCCACGCAGCAGCAAAAAAATGCGCAGGCAACAGGCGACAATTCATCCAAAATAAAAGAGCTGAACCAACAGGTTACTTCGCTCAGCCAATCCGTTAGCCAGCAAAAAGATATTACGGATGGGAGTAAAAATTCTTTAGACGGCTTTTCGGGCAGTATAACAAAAAGCGCAACCGGCTCGGCCAAATTAGTCGCCGATGTCAATAAAGCCAATATCGCTTTTGATAACGCGGCAGACAAAGTAAATCAAAGCAAATCCAGTTTCGATGCGCATAAGGTTACGATGGATCATCTTAAAAAATCTTTTGATGAGATTAAAGATGTTTCAGGCATATTTGGCCCGAGCCTTAAAGATGCCGCCAAAGGTTTTGATGTAATGAGATCCGGTTTAAAGTTGGTTCAGGATGGCTTTACAGGTGTTGGCACCGCGATAAAAGCAGATGGTTTTGAATTTCTGTTGCAAATATTGCAGTACCTGTTTGATGCCTTTAAAAATAGTTCAACAGGGAGCGCAATACTCAAGGGTGCTATATCAGCTATCGGCGTTATTGTAAATAAAGTTTCAGGTTTTGTCCATTCGTTTACGGACCTCATAATATCCGCTTTTTCGCATCCTATCGAAACGTTGAGGTCATTTGGCACCATAATCGAGCAAAATCTCATTAACCGCTTTAAGTCATTCGGTGTAATATTGGATGGCATTATTCATCTCGACTTTAAAAAGATATCAGATGGCGCCATACAGGCATTTACCGGTATAACCAACGCTACCGATAAAATAAGCAATGGCTTTACCGCCGTTCAAAAGGGTTTTACAGCTACGGTGAACGAAATGGCAACAGCTTATGAAAAGGGAACTAAATTGGCCTCAAAACATGAAGACGGCTATCACGCCAAAGTAATGAAAAATATTAACAAGGAAAAGGAAGCGGCAGCCACTTCAAAAGAAGTACGAGAAAGAGGAAGCAGCGGATCTGAAAGTAACGAAGCGTCCGCGCCAAAAAGCGGCGAAATAGTTGACGACTTGCATAAAAGTGATTCTATTGATATAACGGATAACACATTGCAGGCGGCACCTGGGATAGCTGCTTCCGAAATTCAAAACACCCAAAAAACGGAAGATCAAAAAACTGCCATCAAAAAAAATGCGTTGCAGGAGGTTGAAGACTTTGCCAAACAATCCGGTGGCCGCATTGCCACCGATGCGCTCAATATTCTAAGTAATGGCATTAAGCAACAAACCAGCGCCAAAATATCGGCCCTGGAAAAAGATAAAGCTTCAGAACTAAATAATTCCAGTTTAACTTCCGGCCAAAAACTGGCTATTCAGCAAAGGTATCAACAGCAGGAAAACCAAATAAAAGCAAAAGCATTTAAAGAAGAGCAGGAACTATCAATTGCACAGGCCGTCATAAACGGTGCCGAGGCTGTAACAAAGATTTCTGCGCAATCAGGTGTATTGGCACCGCTCTCTATTGGTGTTGTTATTGCCGAAACCGCCGCCCAGGTTGCCAAAATCGCTTCGCAAAAACCACCTGCTTATGCAAAAGGTGGTTTGCATTATACTTCTGATGGTCGTGGTGGTGTATTGGCCGGCTACAGCCGTAGCGATAACACGAATGCCTATCTCCGCTCTGGCGAAGGGATTGTAGTGTCCGAAGCCATGCGCACCCCGTGGGCGCGCAACCTGGTAAGTGCTATAAATGTAGGTTTCGGCGGTCGTGATTTCTCCATCGCAAATCCTGGTCGCGGTTATGCTGTAGGCGGTATATTTACCGATGGCGGCGATGCAAACCGATACTATAACCAACCCGTAAACGACCAGAAAAACCTGGCTAACACTATAGCCTACCAAATGATCAACAACTTCCCCCCTGTATATGTGGATGTTAAAGACATCAATAATCAGCAAAATATTCTTGCCCAAACTATAAATAGGGTGAATTTATAGCGAATAGTGCAGGGTTTATTTGAGAACCCAATTATTAGTTATTCCGGCATATTCATATTCTGCCTGATCTTGGGCATCCTCAATGGTTTGGTGCCAGGTATCGGCTAATTCGATCCATTTATCATCACAATAAAAAAGATAGTAACCGTTTTTCGTTTCGTATTTACAAATAGCTAATCCATAAGCCATACCTAATAGTTTATCACCGGCAAAATGTTGCGTATTGCCTGTTGGAATAGATAAATTGACAACAGCGTAACTGATGACATGTGCTTCTCCTATTATATCAGGAATCTCCATTTGAACATTTAAAACAACAAAGTAAACAATGAATATTACTCTTGCAAATACACTCTTTGATGATGGTATATTTTCCGCACTGTACAAAGCCGGTTTTATAACAACAAAAGTCTTCGTTTACCGCGAAATTTACCTTTGGGTACACGCACAAATACAAACCCGTAGCATTACCAAAAACCAGGCTGTGTTAGAAGCCGAAATAAAGTTTAACCGCGATGAGCGCACTATCTGGCGTGCGTTAAATTGTTTTTCGGATAGCCTATAAGTTGTTTTTTGTCAACTTATAGTTTTACTTTTTCTTGTTTTTGTCAACTTATAGTTTTACTTTTGTTTATAATTGTCAACTTTTACTTTTATACATAGGTAATGAAAAAAAAGAAATTGATACTGGAGCAGTTAGATGAGAAATTAATTCCGTTTAAAAAAACTCAACATATTATCGTGCCCGATAAAGGGTGGATACGTAGCATAAGAATAGCATTAAATATTACGCTTAAACAAATAAGTGACAAATTAAATACATCAAAACAAAACATTAATGCCATTGAGGATCGCGAGGTAACAGGCGCTATTACATTAAAAACGTTAAGCGAGGTAGCAGAAGCAATGGATATGAAATTAGTTTACGCCATTGTTCCAAAAGATGAGTCACTTGAAAAGCTTATAGAAAAGCGGGCAAATATTTTGGCAAAAAAGATTGTGCTAAGAACTTCTGCTTCTATGAAGTTAGAAGACCAGGAAAACTCTGGTACCAGGCTCGAAAAGGCAATAAAAGAAAAAACAAACGAGATCATAAACGAACTGCCGAAATATTTATGGGATTAGACTTGGTTTACGACGACGGTCAAACACCGCTCGATGAAGACGAAAAAGATGGATTGCTGATCCCTACGATTACTACAAAAGGCGAACTTGATGAATTTGAACAACTAAACATACAAAAGGCGATAGAGTGGTCATTAAAAAGAAAATGGTTGGCAGATAAGATATTTACTGAAGATTTTATAAAGCAGCTACATTACCAAATGTATGGCGAGGTTTGGGCCTGGGCCGGCAAATTTCGCCTCACAAATAAAAATATAGGCGTAGATAGTCACAAAATCAGCGTTGAATTAAAACATCTGTTAGATGATGCAATCTACTGGGTTAGGCATCAAACTTATTCACCACATGAAATAGCTATCCGTTTTAAGCATAGGATAGTTTCAATTCACTGTTTTGCAAATGGCAATGGCAGGCATTCGAGGCTGATAGCCGATATCATTAGCGATAATATATTTAAAAACGCCCCGTATACCTGGGGAAGTTTACAACCTGTTAAAGCTGATGAATTAAGAAAATCTTATATAGCAGCTTTAAAAAAAGCAGATAAAGGGGAAATAAACGATTTGATTAAATTTGCTATGTCATAAACCGGGAATTATTTCTCTAAATTATTGTTTGGCAGTCTGTAACAATTTGCATATCCCAAAATCAAATAACAAACGCGTTTATCATGAAATGGAATAAGCTATTTAAAAAGAAAGCTGACAGCGCCAAACCTAAAAAAAGCAAAACCCGCGAATGGATGGATGCAATCTTATTTGCCGTTGTAGCCTCAACTATAATCCGTGGTTTATTATTTTCGGCGTATGCTATTCCGTCAGGTTCAATGGAAGGAACCCAGTTAGTTGGCGATTATCTTTTTGTTAGCAAGTTCTCTTACGGCCCGCGTATGCCGTTTACACCCATAACTATACCATTTACAGAACCTGTAATAATGGGTGGCGTAAAAACTTATTGGGATGGAATACAGCTCCCTTATTTCCGTTTGCCAGGTACAACCGAAGTTAAAAAAGGAGACATAGTAGTATTCAACAAACCCGAAGAAGCCGATCAAAACATCCCGGTTGATATGCGCACAGCGCTAATTAAACGATGCCAGGCAACTCCAGGCGATGTACTGACGATTGTAAATGCCCAGGTATATATAAACGGAAAAATGGCCGCGAATGCGCCAAATGCCAAAACATCCTACACAGTAGTTACTGATGGTAAAGACATCAACCCGCAATTATTTGCAGATCTTAACATTACCGTACGCCAATCAACCGTTGCCAATACCAATGAAATGATTATCCCACCTAATAATATAGGTACACTAAAAGGATATCCCAGTATTCTGAGTGTTACACCGCTTATACAACCTGCTGGTGAATACGAAGCTGATATATTCCCACACAATAAAAACTTTAGCTGGAACCTCGACAATTTTGGCCCGCTAACTCTTCCAAAAAAGGGAATGACCATAGCTCTTATCGATTCTACCTTAACCCTCTATCGCCGCGCGATCGAAGTTTACGAACACAATAAAATTGACGTTTTAGGTAGCAACATTCAAATAAACGGTAAATCAGCAACCACCTACACCTTTAAAATGAACTACTACTGGATGATGGGCGATAACCGCCACGATTCCCTCGACTCCCGCTTTTGGGGCTACGTTCCTGAAGACCATATAGTAGGCAAAGCGTTAATTACCGTAATGAGTACCGATTCAACAAAAGATATATTTCATAAAATACGTTGGAACAGGATATTCAAGCCGTTAAATTAAGTACCTGACAAAACACTGTCACCATATAATTAAATCATACGTACGATATTTGTATATAACAGGTAAGTTACTCAATAAGCCTGTATTAAAACTTCAGCTGGTATATGTAATAGCTCGGTAAGTTTGCGGATCATAGCCAAACTTAGTTTTCTTTTGCCTGATAAAATTTCAGATTTGCGCGAACGATAGCCCAGTATGTTACTTAATTCATTTTCTGATAAGTTCATTTGCTCCATCCTGAATTTAATAGCTTCTAATGGGTTAGGGTGCGCAAGTGGGTAGCGTACCAGTTCATATTCTTTAACCAGGATACTTAGTACCTCAAGTTCGTCAGAGTTTACAGAGCCTTCAGTAAGATCTGTTTGCATCAGTTCATATACACGCGCTAATGCATCGTTATATTCTATGTCGGTTTTAATTGGTTTTAACATAACTTGCGGTTTTAGCATTAATTCTATCATATTGCTTGTGTGTACCGAACCAAACAACAAAAACAATTTTCAAACGGTATTCAATATCTACAACAAGCCTATAGCTATTACCGTGAATATTGAATATTACTCTCTTCTCACTCAATATAGATGCGTTTCTGTATTGAGCCTTTAATTCATTAGGGTTATTCCATAATGCCGAAACGGCTTCTTCATGCCAACTCAACAATGCTTGTTCGGCCTGGTGAAATTCGACAATATACTCCTTTAACGTTTTTATTGCTATCACCCGCATTGCACAAATATAAGCATTGTTACCAAATTGGTAACAATAATAATTTAATATGAATTATTTATCAAGTGTAACCCTAAAAAAACTACTGACAAACCACCGTCACCACCAACTGAAACAATTATACCGACCTTTGAAATATGCCAACCGGCATATATAACACAATCGGTGAAATCACAAATAAATCAGTGTAATCATAAAAATAACTACTGACAAACCACAGTCACCATCCCATTAAAACATTACCCCGATATTTGTATAGATCACTTATCGATCAGAGTTAGCAGGATGTATTCCCGGCTTATTTCCACCCAATAAATCTTTCGGTCTTTCTGACTTCCTGTCTTTCGGACCATTAATAAATCTCAATACTCAAATCTATTATCTCACATCTAAAACATGAGCTACAAAATCTATTTATACGATACCGACCAGGATTGCATTGGCACCGGCAGTCTTTCATCATCTTATGTTCAATGGCAACTGGAAGCAGCTGCCGGGCAGGATGTAGAAGTACACATCAGCTCGGCAGGCGGCAGCGCCTTTGATGCCATTGCTATTTACGATCTGTTAAAAAAATATCCCGGCAGCGTAACCACTTACATTGATGCATTGGCCGCATCCGCCGCTTCAATAGTGGCAATGGGCGGCAAAACGATAGTGATGTCTAAATACGCGTTGCTAATGATCCATAAACCAATGGTTGATACCGGCGGAAATTCTGATGAGTTATTGAAAGATGTACAAATGTTAAATGTTGTCCAATCGCGCCTGGCACAGATATATATGGACAAAACAGGTTTGGATATAGCTAACATAAACACCCTCATCAATGCCGTAACCTGGCTTACCGCCGACCAGGCGCTTGACCTTGGTTTTATTGACCAGGTAGAAGACTATGCCGCCAACATCACCAACAAAACCCTCATCAGGGGATATCAAAGTAAGTACATCTTATTCATTAATCTCACCTGCTACTTTAAACTCAAATGGATATACTTTAACAACATTATAATAACTAATTTCTATAGAATATGCGTTTTGACCACTTTAAAGACCGTTTTTCCACCAAAATATAAAATACGTACGCTACGAGAATTGCAGACAAAACCTCAAATAAAAGCCAAAATAATGAATTTTGATTAGTATCAACCTGAAGCCTTTTAAGTATACCTCCAGTAACAACCAATACTAAGTCGTGAGTAAGGTAAAGCGAATAAGATATAGCTCCTAAAAAGAAAAATGGCTTAATGAAAGTCGTAAAGTATAAAAGCACGCAACTACTAGCCACAAGTAAAATTAAAGTGATTAGTCCGAATTTATATCCAACTAATACTAACAAAAAAAAAGGCAACATTGAATTAGACCAATTTCTCTTTTTGTAAAAATTGATTAATGAAATACCAGTAGCAAATATTGGAGCATAATTAAATATTAAATAATAAGAGTTTGAAAATGGTATTAAGGTTGTTAAGCTAAACAATACTAAGAATAGCATTTTATAGATATTACTATCTGAAAGGAAGTATAGAATACCAATTAACAAATAAAATTGAAATTCAACACAAAGTGTCCAAAATACATGGTCGTAAAAATCAAATTTTTTAAATGGCACAATGTATAATAAATGTGCAACAAACTGGCCTGGTATAAAAGATATAGGATTGCCCTTATATGAAGGAATGTGAGACAAGATTGCGAAAAGTAAAAGGGTTAATAAGATGGCGACGTAATACGAAGGGTCTATCCGTATGGATCTTTTTAGCAAGAATGTGAAGAATTGGTGAGGTCTGTAGTTTGACTCAGATAGAGAGTATACGATAATAAAACCACTTATTAAGAAGAAAACAGAGACCCCTGTTTGACCGAAGCTAAAGAATGACGATAAAATTGGGTGTGCTTCTAAACTGGAGCCATAATGACAAAATACAACTCCCAATGCCGCTAATCCTCTCAAATATTGAACGCTAACAATTTTATTGTCTTTTATCATTGTCCAAATAAACAAAAATTAACCCTTTATGACAACGCAACCCACCCTATGGCAACGCCTATTTAGCGACACGCCGTCATTTTTCAAAAAAATCCAGGTATTTGGCCTGGCGCTTGCAGGTTTAGGCACCTCACTTTCGCAAGTGCAGGGCATACCCCTCAAATTAATTACAATACTCATTTCTGCCGGCAGCGCAATGGCGATACTTGCGCAGTTTGCAGTAAAATTAGATGAACCCAATAACTCAACAAACAATGAAACTAAGTGAACACGGCGAAGCCGTAATCAAAAACTTCGAAGGACTGCGGCTGGATGCTTATCGCGATAGTGCCGGTGTATGGACCATAGGCTATGGCTCGACCCGTTATCACGATGGCAAAACCATCAAACCAGCCGACAAGCTGGCAAATGAGGCGCAGGCCGCCGCACTCTTCAGCAATACCCTGGGCCAATATGAGGATGCGGTAAACAACCTGGTTAAAGTGCCGCTATCCCAAAACCAGTTCGATGCATTGGTATCATTTACTTATAACGAGGGAACCGGCGCTTTGAAAGAATCTACCCTGTTGCGTAAGTTAAATGAAAAGGACTACGTCTATGCGGCCGATCAATTTTTAGTATGGAACAAGATCACCGATCCGCAAACCGGAAAAAAGGTGGTATTAGATATACTGGTTGAACGCAGGGCCGAGGAACGCGGATTATTTCTAACTCTTGATAAATAGACAACTTATGACAGCCATCGAACATAAAGAACTCAAAGGTATCACCATAAAGAACCTCGTTGTGACCATGGTGAGCACCGCCAGTATAGTGGTATCTGTAATGACCACTTATTTCCAGTTGAAGAATGACATCCGTGATGTTAAAAATATCCAAACTACCGAGTCGCGCGTGACAGAGATACGTCTTAAGGTATTGGAGAGTGCTGTAGTGGTATTACAACAACAGGTAGACGAGATCAAAAACAAAAAACAATTTAAAACCAACTAACCAACAAATGAGCCTACAAACATTTTTATCAAAAATCTGGAGCGAGATCAAAGATCTGTTCTCCGGCATCCCTTCCGAACTGCAAACAGCAATCCACATCGGTGTAATAGTTACCGAAAACGTCAAAAATTTTGTCGATTCGCCCGGGGCCGACATATTAACGGCATTAATACCCGGCGATGCAGATGACAAATTAAAGGACCTGCTGCGCGCCAAATTACCCGAAATTTTAACAGAATTAAAGCTCGCTGATAGCTGCGGCGGCCTCACCGATCCGGCACAAATTACAGCCTGCGCAGTAAAAGTTTTACAGGGATTAGACGGCGATGTGCAAAGCGCATTTCTCCATAATCTATCTGTTTTAGTGGCAGAAGTAGCTGCCGATGGTAAACTCACCTGGAACGATGGCGTTTATTTATTGCAGTGGTATTATCAGCATAATTACAAAGCTGCTGCATAAAAACGAAGTACCCGGGATGAGATTCGAACTCACACATCCATACAGATGCCACCCCCTCAAGATGGTGCGTCTACCAATTTCGCCACCCGGGCTTTTATACAGTACAAAGTCTTAAGTCTGTAGTCTTGAATCAAATGGACTAATGACTATGGACTTAAGACTATAGACTCAAAAAGGATGTGCCCGAAGAGAGACTCGAACTCTCAAGAGACAATTCTCAACGGCTTCTGAGACCGCAACGTTTACCAATTTCGCCATCCGGGCATGTATTGCTTTTGAGCGTGTTGGATAAACAAAAACTCATAACAAGGCTGCAAATATAATCGTTTAGGTTATATCGCTCAAATAAATATCAAAACATTGCTTTGCAAAAAATGGGTATAAATACTATCTTAGTTACCTATTCAAAAAGCCATGTTTAAAAACGCAATTCTACTTTCACTGATTTTTTCATCTCTATCCTTATTATCCGTCGCCCAAACAATAACTCCCTTACAACAAGGCAAACGAACCAGCATCCGGGGATTATCCGTTGTGGATGATAGCGTAGCCTGGATAAGCGGCAGTCGTGGCAACATTGCCATTACTTCTAATGGCGGCAAAACCTGGGCATGGCAGCAGGTAAAAGGTTTTGAGCAGGCCGATTTTAGGGATATAGAAGCATTTTCGGGCAAGGAAGCGGTGATTATGAGTTCGGGCGCGCCCGCATTAATATTAAAAACCACCGATGGTGGCACTAACTGGCAAGTAAAATACCGAAATACCGATACCGCTTATTTTTTAGATGCTATGGAATTTGATAACCCTAAACACGGAATAATATTGGGCGACCCGATAAAAGACAAATTCCTGCTATTGGAAACAAACGACGGAGCAGAAACCTGGTATCCATTTAAAAACCAACCTGGCGCAATGAAAGGTGAAGCCGCTTTTGCTGCAAGTGGTACATGTTTAAGAATAAACAAAGGAGAGATCAATATTGTAACCGGCGGACCTATCACCCATTTATTAACCGCCAACTTAAAAAAACCCGTTTGGAACAGTATTGACTTACCTATCACTCAGGGTGTATCAAGCAAAGGCGCATTCTCAGTTGCATCAGATAATGCTATGATAGTGGGTGGCAATTATTCAAAAGACAAAAATCCCGATTCTGTGGCCTGCATATTGGCTTCCGGTAAAGAAAAAATTACCTATAACCCAGTACAAAAAGGACCTGCCGGTTATCAATCTTGTATAGAACTAATCAATAAAAACATCTACCTAACTACCGGCACTTCAGGCAGTAATATTACAACCGATGGTGGCAAAACATGGGCAAAAATTGACAATACCAGCTATAACGTTTGCCGGAAAGCAAAAAATGGCAAGCTGGTTCTATTAGCGGGCGATGGTGGCAAAATAGGCATATTCCAACCTTAATAGCTGTATTTCAAGTCATTAATCACCTCTATAAATTAATTAAAAAAAGCCTTGTGAACATATAGCAATAGTCCTATATTTGCACCACTTTAATCAGAACGGGTATTACGATTTCGTAGCTCAGCTGGTAGAGCATAACACTTTTAATGTTGGGGTCCTGGGTTCGAGTCCCAGCGGGATCACGGGAAGACAAGATCTTCCACCGGTTAAAGTAAGAAAGGCGCAAGAAATTGCGCCTTTTCTGTTTAAAATACATTTTTGGCAAACCTGCCGACAAATAAGCAGATCATTTTAAATCAATTCAAATCAACCCAACTGGTGCCCTATTTCAATTGGGCACCAGTCTCCTAAATTTGGGCACCAGTTTTTTTGAAACACTTGTGAGATAAGGTTTTAAGCTAACCACTGCGTTACCGGGAATTCCTGAATTAACCGAATTGTTAACTAAAGTGATGTGTGATGAAAAGTAATCAAAAACTCACGCTGCTATTCTGGCACCGTAAATCTAAAGCCGATGCCAAAGGCTTTGCCCCTGTTATTTGCAGGATCAGTGTTGATGGAGATGATGAGGAATTGTCCATCGGCAGGAAAGTACATCTCAGCAGTTGGGATGTAGAGAACAAAAAGGCCAAAGGAAACGGAGCCGATGAAAAGAAAACAAATTTTAAGATCAGCGAAGTAACGGTCGACCTCGAAAGACATTTTACCGTCCTGCAAACCCAATTCGAAAACATTAGCCCGCTGATGTTGAAGAATGTTTACCAGGGACTGCCCGCAGAATTTAAAAAGGGCCAAAAGCCAAAAGCCCCACAGGTCATGTCTACGCTTTTACAGTCCGCCGACCTGCTGATCGCCAATTTTAAAAAGATGGTAGATAAAGGGCTGCGGTCACCCGAAACGTTAAAGCAATGGAACTCTACCCGCAAAAAGATCGAGGAGTTCATCATCTTTGAATACGCCAGCAGGGACATCGAACTGGCCGAGATCGAATATTCCTTTGCTCAAAAATTCTATACCTACCTGACGGTTGAACGTGAAGAACTGTTGCAGGAGGCAGCCGCTAAAAAACAGATCAAGAACACCAAGCAAGTATTAAATTATGCGGAATCCAGCAATTGGCTGGGTAAAAACCCTATTCAAAGGTTCCGTTGCGGCGGGGATGAAACCGATATCGCCCCGCTTGAATTTCACGAGGTTGATAAACTTTGGCGGAAAGATTTTCAGCTACCAAGACTGACCGAGGTAAGGGACGTATTTATCTTCCAATGCTTCACGGGCTTTGCCTTTCAGGATGTGTACGGGCTGACCGAAGAAAACATCATCCGTGTTGGCATAGAGGGCGAAAAATGGCTGATCAAGGACAGGGGTAAAACTGGGGTGACGGAAATGGTGCCTATGATGCCGATCTCTGAAGAAATTATCGAACGGTATAAAGATCACCCCTGCCGAAGGATCGAAGG
>Ga0206816_1181_pt1 | contig 14540 bp, 10 predicted proteins | sample Alteio_BWOrgCont_88_FD_152866 | JGI IMG/M metagenome (GOLD analysis project Ga0206816, IMG submission 152866) | Enriched cells from forest soil in Barre Woods Harvard Forest LTER site, Petersham, Massachusetts, United States -... | ecosystem: Environmental > Terrestrial > Soil > Temperate forest >... | reverse complement strand
GGGTGTGGCATAATATTGATCCGCTTTGTGATATGTCCAGAAGATGGAGTCCCTATAATTATGCCTATGACAATCCGATACGGTTTATTGATCCTGATGGAATGTGGGATGTGGACGCAAACGGAAACATGAGTACAAGTGATCCGACAGAAATAAAAGATTTTATTGGACAACTACAATCGCAGGGGGGAAATAAAAGGGATGAAGTTGATAATGGCAGTCAGCAAAATGAAGAGCCCACTGCTGATGATGATGGAGGCAAAAAGAAGAAAGATCAAGGGAAAGCAGACAATAAGGAAAATCAAAATGCACAACAGCCCTATTATCCTGCACCTAAGACATTGCCGGGTTTTCCCGGTTCTGGGGATGGAGAATTCTCATTTAAAAGTAATCGTAGAAGATGGGTGCTACCAGATGGTTCCATACTTGAATGGGACTATCAACATGGTCGTGTAGAAAAATATGATAAGACAGGGAAGAAACACCAAGGAGAGTATGACCCTAATACGGGACAAATAATAAATGATCCTGTTCCTGGCAGAACGACACCCAAAGCCGTGGCAACGCCTCCGCCTTCACCGTCGAAGCCTAGTCTTTGGCAGTCTATGTTGTTTACATTGCGGTTGGCAACTGCTGATCCGAATGTTCCAGTAAACCTTCCTCCCAATGTTTTAGGTGCTGGGCTCGGTGGCGCATTAACTACTTTTTTTGAAGAGGGTGGCGCAGTATTGGTCTTTTAAAACTTAAACTGATGTTATGGAATCAAAAGATTTGCTGGATAAATTAGAAAGCGTAGAAAGAACGATTAATATTTATGCCAATGACACTGAGAAATTGGTGGAGGAAATAGATATTGATATTCCAGTCGAAAGGTTAAAAAATGTAGTAATACCTGAAGATGGCGACATCCTATTATATAGAGATTATTTGCTTAATCCGAAACAATTGGATGAACTCAACAGCGATTTGGGAGGTATAATAAAGCCTGATTTTGATTTGTACTATTACGTGTTAGAGTGCCACGGTATTTATAACTGGTAATAATCACTGATGTCAGCCCATATCCTTGTGGCGCAGTTAGTTTCCATAGTATCCAGGAAGAACAAAGAAAAAATGCTGTTGTTGGTTTAGATAGGCTTGTTTCTAGTCGAGAAAAGGGGAAATCATTGGTGAAAGCACCCAAACGGTAAATATAATTAAGGGCAGCAATAGCTTTAACTCAGTTGACAAAGCTGCCGGTATGGCAAATGTCGTCAGATGGGAGCCCAGTAATACGCAAGGAGGCCCCGATGCTTTCAACCTTGCAGCAGGCCTGGGCTATGAAATATATGACACTTGGAAGGATCACATGGATAACTTGCCACCGCTAAATTCTTCCGACAACACAAGAAAGGAAGAACATTATATACCCACACCTATCGAAAAATAGAATATGAATTGGAGCAAAATATCAACAATTTCTGTATGGACCGGTGGCATCATAGCCATTGTTTATGCCTTTTCTAAAAAATATATACATCACCCTCTGGTTTTTATTGTTGTGGGCGTGTTGGCGTTCTCAATTTTTTTATTTTCCGAATTGATGGTACTCATTGCAAAGCTTAGATTAAAAAAAAAGCACGACGATGAATAAACGATTAATGCTATTTCATAAAGTAGCTTTGTTTTTATTTCTATTTAGCATCGGCTTGTTCATCTTAAATGGTACTTTTCTTAAAAAAAAGATACCAATTGAACTAGTTGGCTATCTGGTTTTCCTTAGTTTAGGCCTCTATGTGGGTTTTCACTTTTGCTTGGATGAAGTTAAACGGATGATGAATAGAAAATGACACTAGACTGGCACAGTTGGTGGTGGTCGCCTATTGCTAAAATAGCAGAATATTTGTGAAGATGGTTGGTCGAGCATGATCTGGCAATGAAAGGCTTTGAGCGGCAGCGGCTGATCCTGGTAAAAAAAATATAGGGTTAATGATCCGAAACTCTCGGTTCAGAACTTCTTTGCTGATCCCTTTTTATCGGCTGATTTCCGGTGAATGAACGAATGAAATCCTTTTAGATCTAGCCGGGTGTCGGGATCGTCGGCAACTATCTCCGCAAACTCCCCGGGGATAGGTTTGCCAGCATAAACCCTAAATATTATACGCCCCATAATACGCCGCGCCCTGCAGCGCCATCTTATCATTCAGTATCACATGCACCGGCACCTTATTGGAGAGCTCGTGCATTCGCCCATTGTTATCGAAATTTTTCTTCCAGTCATCGCCCTGCAGCAGCGGAAGGATCTTTGGCGGAATGCCGCCGCCGATATAGAGTCCGCCCGTGGCCATTAGTTTCAGCACGAGACTGGACGCCTCGGTGGCCAGATACCGGACGAAGAGCTCCATGGTCTCCGCGCAGAGAAGGTCTTCATGTTTGAGCGCCGCCTCGCTGATAACGGCGGCGGGGTCTTCGTCCAGCATACGCTGCGACAGCCATTCCGGCACGTCTACCCCGCGACGGGACACCAGGCAATGAAAGATATTTTTGATCCCCATGCCGGACACCAGCCGCTCCCAGCTGACATGTCCGAATTGCTTCTGCAAGGCGAAGAACAGCTCCACATCTTCGCGCGTCCGTGGTGCAAAATGGCTATGCCCGCCTTCCGTTGCAAACGGATGATACACCTCCCCATCCCAATATAGCCCCGCCTCACCAAGACCCGTGCCGGGCGCGATGATGGCGATATTGCCGCTGGCGGCGGGGTCGCCTGCGGCCAGGGTGGCCCGTTCGTCCTTGCCCAGACCGGCAAGACCATAGGCCGTCGCCTCGAGATCGTTGATGAAATGCACGGGGACGCCCAGCTGACTGCTCATGACGGCGCTGTCCAGCACCCAGGACAGATTGGTCAGCCGGCTCTTCCCGTCGACGACGGGTCCGGCCACCGCAGCGGAAATTCGGTCCGGCAGCTTGCCGCCGGAGAAGTCTTGGATGATGTCCGAGAGCGAAGGGTGATCCCTGGAGACATATCTTTTCTGGTTGACGATATGAAGACCTTCGTCATCGGCCCGGTAAAGCGCGATATTGGTCTTGGTGCCGCCGATATCGGCGGCCAGGATCTCCAGGGGCTTTTGCCCGCGGCTCCTCTTGTGTTTGAATGCGATGGGAACGATCGATGCTGCCATACCCAAAATTACGGGTTCCGATTTACATGTTTCTCCGGTATTGTCCTCCGACTTCGTATAAGGCATTGGTGATCTCGCCAAGCGAACAGTATTTGACCGTCTCCATCAGCTGTTCGAAAAGATTGCCTTCGCCGGTGGCGACATCCTTCAGCCGTTGCAGCTCCCCGGCGCTGCGGCCGGCATTTCGCCTGCGGAAGGCCAAAAGATTATCTATCTGCTGATCTTTCTCTTCTTTCGTGCTGCGTATGACCTCTCCCGGCAGGATGGTGGGCGAGCCCTTGCGATCCAGAAAGGTATTGACTCCGACGATCGGCAGCTCGCCATTGTGTTTCAGGCTCTCGTAATGCAGACTCTCCTCCTGGATCTTGTTGCGCTGATACATTCTTTCCATGGCGCCCAGCACACCGCCGCGATCGGTCAGCCGGTCGAATTCTTCCATTACCGCCTTTTCGACCAGATCGGTCAGCTCTTCCACCGCAAAGCTGCCCTGGATGTAGTTTTCCGTTCTGGCGCTGCCCAACTCGCGATTGATGATCAGCTGGATGGCCATCGCCCGTCGCACACTTTCTTCCGTCGGCGTCGTGATGGCTTCATCATAGGCGTTGGTATGCAGAGAATTGCAGTTGTCGTAGATGGCGTACAGCGCCTGGAGCGTGGTCCGTATATCGTTGAAATCGATCTCCTGTGCATGCAGGCTGCGACCGCTGGTCTGGATATGATACTTCAGTTTTTGCGACCGGCCATTGCCCTTATAGACATGTTTGATCGCCTTTGCCCAGATGCGCCGGGCTACCCTGCCGATGACGCTGTATTCCGGGTCCATGCCATTGCTGAAGAAAAACGAAAGATTGGGAGCGAAATCATCGATAGACATGCCCCTGCTGAGATAATATTCTACATAGGTAAATCCGTTGGCCAGCGTAAAGGCCAACTGCGTGATGGGATTGGCGCCCGCTTCCGCGATATGATAACCGCTGATCGATACGCTATAGAAATTTCGCACCTGCCGTCCGATAAAATAAGCCTGAACGTCGCCCATCAGCCGAAGCGCGAATTCGGTGCTGAAGATGCAGGTATTCTGTGCCTGATCTTCCTTCAATATATCGGCCTGTACGGTGCCTCGCACCTGTGAAAGCGTGCTGGCCTTTATTTTTTCATAGACATCGGCGGGGAGGATCTCATCGCCGCTGATACCCAGCAATCCCAGACCCAGCGCCTCCGGGGAGACGGGATTGTGATAGCGAGGCCTTGCTCCATCCGGATACTTCCGCGTCAGGGCCTTCTCCGCCGCGGCCCGGAGCGAGACATCGGCGGCGATGCATTTTTCGCATTGCTGATCGATGGCGGCATTCATAAAAAAGGCCAGCAGGATGGACGCGGGGCCGTTGATGGTCATGCTCACCGATGTTTTGGGGTCGCAAAGATCAAATCCGCTATAGAGTTTTTTGGCGTCGTCTACCGTGGCGATGCTGACGCCCGCATTGCCGATCTTTCCGTAGATGTCCGGCCGATGATCCGGGTCTTCACCATACAAGGTCACCGAGTCGAAGGCGGTACTCAGCCGTTTGGCCGGCTGATCGGCGGATACATAATGGAAACGTTTATTGGTGCGTTCGGGCCCGCCTTCACCGGCGAACATCCGCGTCGGGTCTTCTTCGGACCGTTTTAACGGGAATACGCCCGCCGTGTAGGGATATTTTCCCGGGAAATTTTCCTGCAGCCGCCACCGCAGGATATCACCCCAGTCCCTGAACCGGGGGACGGCTATTCGGGGGATGAGTGTACCGGAAAGCGATTCCGTATACAGCGGTTGACTGATGACCTTACCCCGTACATCGTAGTCGAAGCTTTCCTGGCGATAACGCGCCACTATCGCCGGCCATTCGTCGATAAGTTTCTTGCATAGCGGATACAGCTGCTGCCCGATTTTTTCTTTTAACGCGACCAGTTCCTGGCGGCCGGGAAATTCGGAAGACAACTGTTCAAGAACGCCATTCACCTGGTAGAGCCTCGAGGCGATGACCGCCTGTTCTTCCGTCCGGCGGTTGTATTCCCGAATAGCCCCGCTGATATCCGACAGATAGCGCACCCTCGACGGCGGCAGGATCTGGGATTGGGTGGTCGTGTCGACCGTATGGGCATGCAGGACCAGCTCGCCGTAGACGACACCCGTCTTTTTTTCGACGGCCATCATCAGCTTTTCAAACAGCTCGTTCACCCCGGCGTCATTGAACTGCGAGGCGATGGTCCCGACCACCGGCAGCTCCCCGTCCTTTGCCGTCCACAAGCCATGGTTGCGTTTGTATTGTTTTCGGACATCGTGCAGCGCATCCTGCGCCCCTGCCTTATCGAATTTGTTCAGCACCACTAGGTCCGCATAATCCAGCATATTTATTTTTTCCAACTGCGACGCCGCGCCGTATTCTGGTGTCATGACATAAATACTGATATCGGTATGATCCAGTATGGAGGCGTCGCTTTGTCCGACTCCCGCCGACTCCACGACCACCAGGTCATAGCCCGCCGCCTTGCAGATATCGATGGCCTCCTGCACGTGTGCGCTCAGCGCTTTGTCACTGTCTCTCGTCGCGAGACTCCGCATATAACAGCGGGGGCCGGCTATCGCATTCATACGTATACGATCACCCAGCAGCGCGCCGCCGGTCTTCTTTTTGGAGGGGTCCACCGAAACCACCGCGATGGTCTTGTCGGGGAAACTGTGCAGATAACGCCGCACGAGCTCATCCGTCACGGAAGATTTCCCCGCGCCTCCCGTACCGGTGATGCCGACGACAGGGATCGTCGATGCTGCCGGTGCGTTGGCCCCCCCGCCGGACCGTTGGCGCCCCTCTGTCTTGGGTGCCTGTCCATTTTCTGCATTAGTGATGGCGCGCGCGATCTTCCGGACATCCTTCCACTCGCCCAGGGGCATCTTACTCCCAAAATTATCCGGGCTCCCATTCAACGCAAAATCGCATTGCCGGATCACGTCCTCGATCATGCCCTCCAGGCCCATCCTCCGGCCATCGTCCGGGGAATAAATACGGGTGATGCCATACCGATGCAGCTCGTCTATTTCCAGCGGCAGGATAGTGCCGCCCCCGCCGCCAAAAAGACGAATATGACCACATCCGTTCTCTTCCAGCAAGTCTTTCATATATTTAAAGAATTCGATATGGCCGCCCTGGTAAGAAGTGATCGCGATGCCCTGCACATCCTCTTCGATAGCGCATTCCACGATCTCGGCTACCGATCGGTTATGGCCGAGATGAATGATTTCCGCCCCCTTGGATTGCAGGATCCGCCGCATGATATTGATGGCAGCATCATGCCCGTCGAACAGGGCTGCGGCCGTGACCAGCCGTATTTTATGGACAGGAGTATAGGACATTTGTAAGGATTTGGGAGACAGGCAAAAATACGCAAAAAAACTAATGTTCGTTAGTTTGAGAGGGAAGGCCCTTTTTCTGGCAGTCTTTTTGACGGATTGCCCACGCGTATATTACGGACGCAGCAACCCTAAAAGATTAAAAATCGTAATATTAGGTGTCACAACACTATGACCAAGCGGAACTCCACCCTTTTTATTGTTATGGTAGCAGCTTACCTGTCGTTGCCGGTATCTGCCTTTTCCCAAACGCTGCTACCCCCGAATCAGCCCGAACAGGTTCCCTGCCACGCTCTTTCGCTGTGCGGCGGCAAATTCTTTACGCCCTATAGTTATCAGGGAGTAGGAGGGGACTCGGCACTTACCCAGACACCCTGCCAAAGCGGGGAGGACAATGCGATGTGGATCAAGGTGACCATCGCTACCCCGGGCACACTGGCCTTCGCCATCATCCCGAAGGATACATTGGATGATTATGATTTTGCCGTACTCGATATCACCAATGGCAACTGCAGCAACCTGTCTCCCTCCGAAGTGGTTCGCTGCAATTTCAATAATAACGAACTGGGGAGCAACCCGATGGGCATCGTAGGTTTGAGCACCTCCGGCACGGGTGATTTTGTCCCCTCCAATTATACCGGCAACTCCTTTGCCCTGGCCATCAATGCCAATGCCGGGGAAACCTACCTGATCATGATCAACAATTTCGGACATGACGATGACCCCGGCCCCAGCAACGGCTTTACCATCGATTTTTCCACCTCCACGGCCACCTTTGTCTCCGACTCGCTACCCGCATTCCAGAATACGCTCAACCAATGTAGCGACAGCAATGTCGTCGTCTCGCTGAATAAACCAATATCGTGCAGTTCCATTGCGGCCGACGGCAGCGATTTCACCATTACGCCTGCGGTCCCGATAGCGGGCGCCGCCGGGCACAACTGCGTAGGCGGCAACGGGTATACACAAGAGATCGTCGTTACGCTGGGGGGGCACATCGCGCCGGGCAACTACATGCTCCATGCGCAGAAGGGATCCAACGGGACGACGATCCTGGACCTTTGCGGCGATGCTATGTCGCTGCCGGATTCCGTACCCTTCGTGGTGCCTCCCCCGATAACGGGTAAATTCCTGCCACCCGATACAACCAAATGCAGTTATGCCACAATAACGATAAACGCCTTACGGCAATTCGTGGCTTACCAATGGTACAATGGGAGCAACTGGGCGAATGGTACTTCCATCGCCGTGACCGATCCCGGTCTCTATAGCTTGCAAGTCATAGACGCTAATGGTTGCACCGCCACCGACTCGATCAATGTAAAAGATTCCACCTGCCCCCAATATATCTATATCCCCACGGCTTTTACCCCCAATGGAGATGGGAAGAACGATCGTTTCAAGGCTGTTTTTGCGGGCCCGAACAGCGATTTTAAACTGGCTGTCTACGACCGTTGGGGGCGAATGGTCTTCGAAACCAGCGATCCCTCCGCGGGTTGGGATGGGACCACTGGCGGCAATCCTCAGCCCGCCGGCACCTACGCATGGGTCTGTATCTACCGGCTTTATCAACAGCCACAGCGGATGCAAAGAGGCACCGTGATCCTTATAAGGTGATGGAATTCAACATTCATCCAAAAAAAATCGCGCCACTTCAAAAAAATTTATACCTTGTGAACCTTGCGACGCTTGTCTGCCATACTGCTCATGGGAATCCTGTTCTTCAACTGGTACGGTTACCAGTTGTTGAGCGCCTACTGGCAACAACAGGCCGACAACCGGCTGGAAGCCCGTCTCGACCGGAACGATTACGATGCGTCGACATTGGTCAGCATCAAGATCCCCATCACCGATCTTTCTTATTACAACAGCACCTCCGGCTACGAACGGGTGTACGGCCAGATCGACGTCGGCGGAGTACGCTATAACTATGTCAAACGCCGGATATTCAAAGACTCGCTCGAATTATTGTGCATCCCCAATCTGACAGCCATACAGCTCCGGCAAACGAAGAATGATTTCTTCCGTCAGGTGAACGATCTGCAACAACAGAACCAGGGGAAAAAGAACGGCTCCACTACCAATGACTTTTCAAAAGACTATACGCCGGCGATGATGGACATTGCCGTGTCTTGCACCATGGCTGCGCTGATGCCGGCCCCGCGTGTCTTTAATTCTCCCGATCTTCCCTCCCTCTATGCGCCCACGGCGGAAATGCCGCCGGATCGCCCTGTTTTATCCCAGGCATAGGAAAAGTGTTCCTTCCCGGAACACAGGATTGCGACCGTTCCGCAAAGGGACCGGCCGCCCGAGTTACAACCAAAGTTTATCATGAAGGATCTTACAGGTGGGGCAGCAATAGAGCCCACACAAAAGATATACATTACTCTGCGCATCGCATCGGCCATGTGTTTTATCGGCCATGGTGCTTTCGGCATCATCACCAAGCCGATCTGGTGTAACTATTTTGGCGTTTTCGGCATCGGTCACGATCTGGCCTACCGGCTCATGCCGATGGTAGGCGCCGTAGATCTCCTGCTGGGTATTTCCCTTTTGGTCTATCCCATCAGGGCGGTGGCCGGCTGGCTGGTATGCTGGGGGTTCTTAACAGCCTGTCTGCGACCTTTGTCGGGCGAACCAATCTGGGAAATGATCGAGCGGACCGGGAACTTCGGGGCGCCCCTCGCCTTGCTGCTTCTTTGCCCGTCTCCGGGCGGTTTGAAAGCCTGGTGGTCGCGGCTCGACCCCCCAGTTCGTCCCGATGCCCGCAACTTTTCGCGCGTCGTCATTTGTCTGCGCATCATCGTCTTTCTCTTATTGGTGGGCCATGCCTGGCTCAACCTGATCGAAAAGAAAAGTCTTTTGCAACAATATGCTTCGCTGGGTTTCGAGGACCCCTTCAGGACCGCCCACCTGGTGGGTATCTGCGAAATGGGGGCCGCCCTGGCCGTTCTCATCCGGCCGATACGGTCACTGCTGCTGATCCTACTCATATGGAAGATGGCCACCGAACTCTTCTATCCTCACTGGGAACTATTCGAATGGATAGAACGCGCCGGCAGCTATGGTTCGCTGCTTGCCTTGTGGTTGGCCCTCGGTGGTCTCAACATAAAAATTTCTAACAACATCAAAACTACTGTTATGAAGAAAGTATTCATGAGTTTGCTATTTTTTGCGGCCCTGGCCGCCACCAACCAATTGTCCGCCCAGGGATGCGTCGCCATCCGCAGCAACGGCGGATTCTGCACCGCGGGTGAGGAAGCAGGACATGTCGACACGTCCGCGCAATGGCAGCTATCCGTCAACAACCGCTATTATAAATCCTTCAAACATTATATCGGCACTACCTATCAGGCACAACGCCAGGCGCTGGGTAACGAGGTCATCAACAACGCCTATACCATGGACCTGGCCATCTACCGGATATTGAACCCCCGCTGGTCGATCATGCTGGACCTGCCCATCTCTGCCAATGCCCGGTCGCAGACCTATACGCAAAGCAAGCTCCTCTCCCGGTTCAGCACCCATGCCTTCGGCGCCGGGGATATCCGGTTGGCGGTTTATCGCTGGCTGCTGGACCCCGTGAAAATGCCCAAAGGCAATCTCCAGGTAGGACTCGGTCTCAAATTCGCCACGGGCGATGACAATGTCCAGGATTATTTCAAGACCAGCGACAGCACCAAGACCTATGGCCCGGTGGATCAATCCATACAATTGGGCGACGGCGGCACCGGCATCACCCTCGAGCTGAATGGTTACTATAATTTCTCCCACAAGGTGGGGATGTATGGCAATTTCTTCTACCTGTCCAACCCGCGCGATCAGAACGGCGTGTCCAATGCGCATGGCGCAACACCGTCGGCCTCCTCGATCGCCAATGGAAGCAATATCATGAGCGTCCCCGACCAGTACCTGGTGAGATTAGGCGTCAGCATGCAGTTCAACCGGCTCAATGTCTCCGCCGGCGTTCGCGACGACTGTCTGCCCGTCCACGACCTTATCGGCGCCAGCGATGGCTTCCGGAGACCTGGGTTTATCATTTCCGCCGAACCTGGGGTAACCTATGTGTTTAAAAAAGTATCGATCTATAGCTATGTTCCCATCGCCATTGTCCGGGACAGGACACAGAGCGTACCGGACAAAATAACGACACAGCTGACGGGCGTCTATACACATGGCGACGCGGCCTTTGCCAACTGTGTCGTCAACATCGGCGCGAATATTCGGTTTTAGAATGCCTCAATACAAAAATGAATTATGCGAAAAATGAGAACAATCGTCCTATTTGCCGTCTTGTTGCTGCTGTTGCAGCCCGCCCGCGGGTGGGCCCAGACAGATGAGGACGCGATCATGATGTCGAAAAATAATCTCTGCGTCGGCCCCATGTATGGTCACAGCAGCTGGGACCACTATTGGGAAGGGACCTATCACCGCAGCAACGCCAACCTCGGTACGGTCACGACACAGATGGTCAGCGTGATGGGCATCTATGGCATCACCCGCAAACTCAATGTCATGGTGAGCGCACCCTATATCTGGACGAATGCCTCCGCCGGCACCCTGCACGGACAGCACGGCATCCAGGATCTTTCCGCCTGGGTGAAATGGGAAGCCTTGGAACAAAACATCGGCAAAGGCGACTTCTCGGTCTATTTGTTGGGCGGCGCCTCCGTACCGCTGACCAACTATATTGCCGACTACCTCCCGCTGGCCATCGGTTTGCAAAGCAAGACCCTTTCGGCGAGATTGATAGCCGACTATCAGCAGGGCCGTTTCTTCGCCACCGCTTCGGGCACCTATACCTGGCGCAGCGATATCACCATCGACCAGAACGCCTATTATACGACCTCGCTGCACCTGACGGATCAGGTGGACATGCCCAATGTGGCGGCTGAGATGCTCCGCGTCGGGTATCGCCACACCGACCACCTGATCGCCGAAGCCATCGTCTCCAACATGAATACCCTGGGTGGGTTCGATATGCGCAAGAACGACATGCCCTTCCCCAGCAACAAAATGAACTCCACCATGGTCGGCGCTCATGTCAAATACAGCATCGCGGCCGTGAAAGGACTCTCGGTCGACCTGGATGGCGGTTATACCGTTGCCGGACGTAATGTCGGGCAATCCACCTCCTTCGACTTCGGCGTTTATTATGTTTTTCATCTTGGGAAGAAGACTTCGCACAACACGTCTAACCAATCAAAAACGAACTGATCATGCAACGGATAATTTTCTCGCTCTTCATCATTGCCCTGGCAGGGCTGACTGCCTGCAACAAAAGCGTTGTGGATCGGACGGCCAACCTGGCCCCGCTGAATCCGGCCAACGAAGACCTGAATGCAGGCACCTGGAAAACCGTCCTGCTTTCGCGACCCGATACCTTTGCGGTGGCCGCCCCGGTGGCGACCAGCAACCCACTATACATCGCCGATCTCGAAGAGATAAAGGCCTATCAGGCCAATCTCAGCGGCGATCAGCAGGCCCAGATAAAATATTGGAGCGCTGGCGGCGTCCTGCGCTGGAACGAGATCATGCTCGGCCTCGTCACCAAATACAACCTGCCGCCTTATCAGAATCCTGACGGCAGCTATCCGATCCCCAGCTCGACCAATCCCTTCGCTTATCCGAATTTTCCCTTCTCGAACCCACCCTATGCCGCCCGGGCCTATGCCTATGTCAGCGCGGCACAGTATGATGCATTGGTGGCCTGCTGGCATTACAAGACGTTGTACAACCGTCCCGCGCCTTACCAGGTGGACTCCACCGTTAAAGCGCTGGCGGGAAAACATAGCCTTCCGTCCTATCCGTCCGAAGGCGCCGTATTGGCGGGTGCAACGGCCGAGATGATGCAGTTGCTGTTTCCCGACGAGATCGCCAACATCCAGCAAAAACTCGCACAGCAGGAACTGAGTCTGATCGCCTCCGGCGCCGCCGCCCGCAGCGATGTTACGGCCGGTGAAGCCCTGGGCCGCCAGGTGGCCGATCTGTTTATCGCCAGGGCCAGGGCCGACAATGCCGGCAAGGCCGTGGGCACGCCTGCCATATGTGCCGGCCTCGTGACTACGGCGCAGGCGAATAGCCAGACGCCCTGGTACAGTCTCGAAACGCCGTCGAGACCGCCGATGCTGCCCCTCTTCGGGAAGGTCAAAGGATTCCTGTGCGACTCTGCGACCATCGTCTCGTTGCGTCCGGGGCCCCCACCTTCCACCAGCAGCGCCGATATGAGCGCGGATGTGGAAGCAGCCTATACTACGATCACCAACGCCACGCGCGACCAGATGCGGATCGTCCAGTTCTGGGCCGACGGTGCGGGTACCTATACGCCGCCGGGACACTGGAACGCCATTGCCGACGGAGATTTCATCAACCAGAACTTTAGCGAGGTCAGATGGGCCCGCAATATGGCCCTCCTGAATATGGCGGAGATGGACGCCGCCATCAGCTGCTGGGACATCAAATACTTTTATTTCAACCCCCGGCCCACCCAGATGAACCCGAAGATCAAGACGCTGACGGGGATCCCCAATTTCCCCTCCTATGTTTCCGGGCATTCCATGTTCAGCGCCGCTGCCGCCACTATCCTCGGCCATATCCTGCCATCGAGAGCCACCGCCTATATGTCGATGGCGCAGGAAGCGGCCAACTCGCGCGTATATGCGGGTATCCATTACAGCATCGACTGTACGGTAGGAACGACGGTGGGGCAAAATGTAGGCAACTATGCCGTCCAGCGCGCCTTGAACGACGGCGCCGATCAGTAAGCAATTATATGGTTTATCATAAGCAAAAGCAAGCAAAACACCGCGATTCTTCGCGGTGTTTCTATTTATACTTATTTTTAATGCATGAAAAGATTCCCCTGCCTGTTACTCCTGCTGACCCTCTCTATTCTCGCCTCCGGGCAACCCATCGTCACCACCCCACCCGACAAAATCTACGGAAAACTATTCGTCGATGTCCAGATGGAACGGGTCTTCCCCGACGGCAAAACTTTTGTGGATTGTATCCCCAAACGAAAGCCGGCCGATATCGTGGCCGATTATGAGACCCAGAAGACGGCGGCGGGTTTCGATCTGAAGAAATTCGTGCAGGACAATTTCGATCTGCCTGCCCCCCCTTCCGAAGTCTATAAGACCAATACCACCGAGGACGTGGTCACGCATATCCGCAATCTCTGGGCGGTATTGAAAAGAACCCCCGACAAAGTCGTCGAAGGCAGTTCGCTCCTTCCATTGCCCTATCCCTATATCGTACCCGGGGGCCGCTTTCGCGAAGTGTATTATTGGGATTCCTATTTCACCATGCTGGGTCTGAAAGAAAGCGGAGAGATCGACATGATCGACAATATGGTCAAAAATTTCGCGTACCTCATCGAGAACTATGGACATATCCCGAATGGCAACCGAACGTATTATCTCGGTCGGTCGCAACCGCCCTTTTTTTCCGTCATGGTCGAATTGCTGGCTGAAGCAAAAGGCGATAGCATTTACCAGGAATTCCTGCCGGCGATGGAAAAGGAATATGCCTTCTGGATGGACGGCAGCGACAAGCTGAAACCGGGACAGGCCTATCGACGCGTGGTCAGGCTGAAGGAAGGGGAGATCCTGAACCGATACTGGGACGATGCCACCGTTCCCCGTCAGGAAAGCTGGCGCGAAGACGTACTGACGGCCCAGCATTCCGGACGCGACAAGCTGGAGATGTATGAAGAGCTGCGCGCCGCAGCGGAAAGCGGCATCGACTTCAGCAGCCGCTGGTTTGCCGATGGAAAAAGCCTGGTGACCATCCGTACCACCGATATGGTCCCCCCCGACCTGAATGCCCTGCTCTATCATCTGGAATGGGCCATCTCCAAGGCCAAATTGATGAATAAGGATAGCTCCGCGGAACTATTCCATCAAAAAGCCGTACATCGCGGTGAATTGATCGATAAATATTGTTGGAACAAGACGCTGAGCTTTTACACAGATTATAATTTCAAAACCCGG
>Ga0206816_1113_pt1 | contig 14553 bp, 12 predicted proteins | sample Alteio_BWOrgCont_88_FD_152866 | JGI IMG/M metagenome (GOLD analysis project Ga0206816, IMG submission 152866) | Enriched cells from forest soil in Barre Woods Harvard Forest LTER site, Petersham, Massachusetts, United States -... | ecosystem: Environmental > Terrestrial > Soil > Temperate forest >... | reverse complement strand
GAGTAGTAACTCTCTTTCTTTTCAGTTTAATTTTTGGTTCTGAAGTATCTTCTTCTACTGGCTTCATGGTCGGAAGGCTTAAGATTTCTTCAGAGGAAGGTTCCTTTGGGGTGGTTTCAATTTCTTTTGGCGTTTCAATAGCTTTTGGCTCGACGATTTTACCGGCTTGAGTATCAAGAATAGCAGCAATTAATTCGCTTTTCTTTCTGATTTCATAATCAGGAATGTTTAAATCTTTTGCAATGCTTTTCAGTTGTGATACAAGCATTTCATTTAATTGGTCATTAGTATGCATTTAATTTACTTTAAAATTTATTTAGGGAATAGAGAATAATTTTGCGAGGGTATAGACCGTCGGCGCGTTTCTGGCTGCAATATTACAACATTTTTTGGAAATGAAAGAAGCATAATCAATTTAATTGCTTTTGAAAAGGATGTAGAAAAAAGGCGATAGTTGAATTATGAGACCAACAATACCTCCATTTTAAAGAACATTTACTCTGGAAATATGCGCAATAATGTAAAGTAGTAAAAAATGTTGTTTTGGAAGCTTTGCAATAGTGGAAAGTAGTTGTACACCTTGTTTTGAAGAATATGCAATAGTGTAAAGTAGTAAAAAATGTTGTTTTGGAAGCTTTGCAATAGTGGAAAGTAGTCAAAACAACTATCTTGATACTTTCCACTATTGCTAAAGCTCCAAAACAACATTTTTTACTACTTTACATTATTACTCTTGTTTCAAAACAAAATTCCCAGTTATAAACCCTCAAATACTGTCCATGAATATCCCTTCTTCAAACACCCTTTAACCCTAATTCCCTATTCTTTTTACTTTTGCAGCCAAATATTTATCTTATGATTCAAAGAATTCAGTCGGTTTATTTGTTGTTGGTTGTTGTAATTAGTGCGGTTATGTTCTATGTTCCTATTGGTGATTATGAGATGATAGATAAAACCGCATCACATATTACTGTTCATTTTGATTTGTTCGGTTTTCATTTTATGCAAGGCAATAAAGAAATAAATAAACCGAGTTACATTTGTTTAATTCTGAATGTCATCGTTGGTGTTATTGCATTAGCATCTATCTTTCTTTATAAAAGAAGAAAACATCAAATAAAACATTGTTGGTTTATGATTTTTCTGTTGGTAATTTTAATAGCATTTATTAATTTTATCATCCGATTTATTAATCCTAATGATCATTTTTCTATAGGAGCTTTCCTTCCAATTGCCTCTATTCTTCTGTGTTTCCTTGCCAAGAGAGCCATTAAGAAAGATGATGAATTAGTTCGTTCCGCAGATAGATTAAGGTAAGTAAATATATTATGGAATTTAAAGATTATTTCTCTGATCAATCAAAGAATTATGCCGAATCTCGTCCACATTATCCTGATGAATTATTTGAATATCTGGTTTCTCTTATTCCTAATAAAGATACCGTCTGGGATGTAGGTACCGGTAATGGACAGGCTGCAATTTCATTGGCAAAATACTTTAATAAAGTCATTGCCACCGATGCCAGCAAAGAACAAATCAGTAATGCTTTTGCGAATGAAAAGGTTGAATATATCGTCGCTTCGGCAGAGGATAGCGGGCTTGAAAGCAACTCGATTGACTTGGTTACTTGTGCTACTTGCATTCATTGGTTTGATTTTGAAAAGTTTTATCCGGAGGTACAAAGGATTCTTAAACCAGATGGTGTTATTGCTGCCTGGTGTTATGTTTTATTGGAAACAGATGAGGATTTCGGAGCTTTGGTTAATGACTTTGCATTAGGTCCTTTGAAGGATTATTGGCCCCACGAAAGAGATTATGTATGGACGATGTATAAGAGTCTGCCCTTCCCTTTTGAAGAAATTAAACCTCCAACAATTTATGGAAGAATGAATTGGAATATGATCCAATTGGTGAATTATTTAAACTCATGGTCTTCGACAAAACAATATATCAAAAAGCATCATTCAAATCCTCTTGAAGTGCTTCTTCCCAAACTAGAAAAGGCTTGGGGAAACCCCTCTGCAATAAAAGAAGCAAGATGGAAGCTGGCATTCAAAGTCGGAAGAAATTCATAGAAGAAATACTAAATTTATAGCGATAGCAGTATGAGAAAAGCACCACCAAAGAAAAAAGCAGTTATAGCCGAAATACAAGTAGAACAAAAGGTTTCAGAGCATTTAAAGATTTATTTAGGACTGATCATTGCTGCATTTGCCTTCCTGCTTTATGCCAATGGAATTAAGAATAATTATACACTGGATGATGTTGCAGTTGTCAAAGATAACAAGGTAACCACCAAAGGATTGGGAGGGATTCCTATGCTGCTCAAAACAGATTATTGGTATGGGTATATGGAAACTCAACGGGTTCCAGAATACCGTCCTGCTTCCTTGATTGCATTTGCAATTCTATGGCAATTTTTTCCAAATAGTCCTCACATCTTTCATCTTTTTAATGTTCTTTTATTTGCAATCACATGCTTCGTCTTATTCTTTGTTTTATGTGAACTGTTAAAACGAAGGGCTGCCAAAAACTGGACTTATCATCTTTTATTCCCATTCATTTGTACGCTGTTATATGCCGCCCATCCTATTCATACAGAGGTGGTGGACAGCATAAAAAGCCTCGACGAAATCCTTTGTTTTCTTTTCGCATTAATAGCTGTTTATTTTCTTTTTAAATGCCTTTCTGAAAGGTCAATCGTCTCATTAAGTATTGGTAGTTCAAGCTTTTTCCTTTGTCTTATATCCAAGGAAACCGGCATAACTTATCTGCTACTTATTCCATTAATAATTTTCTTTTTTACAATTTATTCCTTTGAAAAAATATCAAAATATTCATTGGTGTTATTAATCGTAGCAGGAGTTTATTTTATGATTCGATATTTTGTTTTGAAAGATCTTAAACAATATGAAGGTGCCTCGGAATCTGTATTGAATAACTCATTGCATGAGGCTCCAAACTTTATGGTAAGATTAGGAACGGTTTTTTATGTTCTTTTAAGATATATTCTGATATTGATCTTCCCACATCCTTTGTCCAGCGATTATAATTATGCACAGATAAAGTTCCAGGACATCTCAGATCCTTTAGCTTTATTCAGCCTCGCCGTTTATTTATTCTTAGGAATTTATGCTTTAATAAAACTAAAAAAGAAAAGCATCCTTGCCTTCTCTATTTTGTTTTTTTTCATAACGCTAACACCGGTATCAAATTTATTTCTGCTTATAGGAGCCACCATGGCGGAGCGGTTCATGTATATGCCTTCATTAGGATTTTGTATTATCTTATCTTTTTTTATCCTTAAATATACAAAAGGAAAAATTCAAAAAGGCGGTTTTGATAATCTTCCAAATTTTTTCTTGAATAATTCTTTACCCTTAATCATAGTGGCTGGAATAGCTGTACTTTATTCCTTAAAAACCATTTCTAGAACTGTGGATTGGAAAGATAATATCTCCCTTTTCGCAAGTGCGGCAAAGGTTTCTGAAAATAGTGCAACAGTGCATTTAATTTATGGTACTTCTTTATACTATGATGTTTATCCAAATGAAAAGGAGCCTGCAAAGAGAGATTCCATATTAACGAATGCTATCAAAGAACTCAACAAAGGCTTGGAAATACTACGTACATCCAAAACTGCGAAGTATGCACCAATGTATAATTATCATTTAGCCACAGCATACATGGATAAAAATGATTTGCAAAATGCAATGATTAATTATGAAATATATCTTCAAAAATTCCCTAATCCTAATCCCGAAGTTTATAACAAATTGAGTTCGATTTATGGTATTTTAAATTTGAATGATAAAGCAATGGCAATCGATGATTCTGTAATAAAATATTTCCCACCAACCTTCAATGCATATTATGCCAAAGGTCTTGCGTTGTCTGGCAAACAGGAATTTGATAAAGCAGTAATTCAATTTCAAAAAGCATTGGAATTAAATCCCAATAATCCTGATTTATTTTATAATATAGGGCTTGCTTTAAACAATTTAAACAGATTGGATGAAGCGTTAAAAGTTTATTCCAGAGCTATTGAATTAAAACCTGATTATGTAGAAGCATTCGTGAACAGAGCTAATATTTTGAATAATGGGGCTAAATATGGAGAGGCTTTAAAAGATTATAATAAAGCCATCGCCCTTCGCCCTGGTTTTTCATTAGCTTATAATAACAGGGGCAATGCTTATGCAGGCGAAAAGAAGTATGAACAAGCGATTCAGGATTATTCTAAAGCAATTGAATTAGATCCTAATTATTCAAAAGCCTATTTTAATCGTGGTTTTGCGGAAATAAATTCAGGCAAGAAAGACAATGCCTGTGGCGACTTTCGGAAATCAATAGAATTAGGCTATTCACAAGCGCAGGGATATTTACAGCAATTCTGTAAATAAGGATGCGGACTTAGTTTTGTATTTTTTATACATACTCCAAAATCAAACATAACAGTTACGATAAATTTTGTACTATTGCAACTTGAAAAATCATACCAACTATATACAAGATTATGAAAAGTAATATCAAAAGAAACTATCTGTTCATCATGATGGCTTTATGTTTTAACCTAACAGTTATCGCTCAAAACGGTTCTAAATTAGATGAGAATAACGGATTCAAAACCTATAAATTCGGAGATAAATTAAAACCTTATCTGAATCTGAAATCTTATAGTGATAATAATATTATAAATAATCAGCATGTCCTTCGTATTCCAGGCAAAGACCTTATGGTAGGTGATCTTCCTGTGAAGTATATTGACCTTTATTTTATTGATGATTCTCTGGCTAAGATAGAGGTGTTCTTTATTGTCAAATATAACGAGGATTTAATAGCTGCCTGTAAAAATGTTTTTGGAACACCTGATTCAACCCACTATAAAACTGACACTACAGGCACCAATGAAAATGTTTCTGCCATGATACCCAAAGATTGTTATTGGCATGGGCATAATATCAACCTTACCTATAGCGATTTGAGTAACAAATATTATAACAACAACCAAAAAGACAGCCCTATTTATAAAAAACTAACAGTTTCCCTAGTCTATAAATTGAACAGCTATGAGAGCCTGATTGACGTAAAGAAGGAAGAAATTAAAGAGGTTCAGAAGAAATCTGATTTCTAAATTAATCTATCTCCTCCTCCAGCAATTGCTTTTCGTAGAGATTGAAGTAATGACCTTTCTTTTCCAATAGTTCGTAATGTGTGCCTTCTTCTGCAATAATTCCATTCTCAAGAAAGATGATATGATCAGCATTCTTGACCGATGAAACGCGGTGGCTGATGATAACTGTGGTACGGTCTTTCATGATTTCTTTGAGGTTGTTTAATATCTCTTCTTCGGTTTGGGTATCCACCGCAGAGAGGCAATCGTCAAAGACTAATATCTTGGGCTTCTTGATGATGGCACGAGCAATGGAAATACGTTGCTTCTGCCCGCCAGATAAGGTGATGCCGCGTTCACCGATCTTGGTATTGAAGCCTTCGGGGAATTCAATAATATTAGAATATATTGCAGCATCTCTGGCGGCTTTTTCAATGGTAGTTTGCATTGATTTATCATCAATATTCTCTGTCAAACCAAAGGCGATATTATTCCCAATAGTATCCGAGAAAAGGAAGACATCTTGAGGAACCATGCCCATTTCAGAGCGCAGCATCCCCAAATCAAGAGCGCGAATATCATAATCATTAATCATCACATTTCCTTTTGTGGCATCATACATTCTCGCAATAAGATTGGCAATGGTGGACTTGCCGGAACCCGTCCTTCCAAGTATTGCAAGCGAATGTCCTTCTTCAACTTTGAAGGAGACATTAGTCAAGGCATGAACGCCCGAATCGGGATAAACAAAAGTAACATTATTAAATTCTATCGTGCCATTAAAATCTTTAATTCCGTCAACCGGAGAAAGAATTTCTGACTTAGTATTCAGGAATTCATTAATGCGTTCCTGTGATGCCGCAGCCCTATTCACAAGGGAAGTAACCCACCCCACCGCAGCCACGGGCCAAGTAAGCATGTTGATATAAATGATAAATTCAGCAATGGTTCCCTTAGTAATATTTCCATGAATCGCTTCAATTCCGCCGATATAAATTGTAAGAATGGTGCTCAATCCTATCAACACCAAAATCAAGGGAAAGAAGATGGCATTGGTAGTAGCGAGACGGATAGATTTCTTTTTATAAAGTTGATTTTCTCTTTCGAAATCATTGGCAGATTGTTTTTCTCTCACGAAGGATTTCAAGACTCTTATTCCCGAAAAAGATTCTTGAACGAAGGTTGATAATCTGGATTGTTGCTCCTGTACCCTTTCGCTTTGTTTGTTCATTAATGTGCTGACATAATAAATTGCCACAGCCATGACTGGCAAGGGAGTCAGGACATATAAGGTCAGGCGGACATTAACTTTCAACATCACTGTAACAACCATAATAAACAGGGCAATAAGGTTCAGCGTGTACATTATTGCAGGTCCGATATACATCCTCACACGACTCACATCTTCACTGATTCTGTTCATCAAATCGCCGGTATTATTCCTCCTGTAAAACGCCAGGCTCAAGACCTCATAATGCTGAAATAAGTCGTTCTTCATATCCCTTTCTATCAGCCGCGACATGACGATAATGGTCTGGCGCATGAGGAATAAAAAGATACCTTTCAGCAAGAAAAAGGCTATCACCGCAAGGAAATAATAGAGCAAAGGACCCTTCAGCATTTCTAATTTTTCTTGAGGGCTTTTAGAAACATTATCAGCAATGGTATGGTCAACTTTATCAAGAATATCCCTCGTAATCTTCGCAGGAAAAATGGCAAAGATATTAGAAACAATCACGAATACAAAGCCGGAGAGAAATCTCCATTTATACTTCAGAAAATATTTGTTGATATGTTTTAAGGCTTTCATTGCGGGTGCGAAAATAAGGTTTAGTGGAGAATTGGTATTCCACCAAAATAGTCCCCATAATAATACCAATAATCCTCATCATCCTTCTATTGCATGACCCCGAAAAAGGGTCATATCATAGAAGGATGAGAAGGGAAAATTTGGGGAATTCCATTCCAGTCAGGCATGATGAAATAAATGTATTCTCCAATACCGAATTCCAACAATAATAGTAATTTTGCAGTATGGAAGAAAATAAAATCAAAGAAGAGAAGAAGCGTAAATTAAAGTATTCGATAGAGGATATGCAAGCAATAGCAAAGGCTAAAGGCGGCAAGTGTCTGTCGGATGTATATAAGAGAGCGCATGATAAACTTAAATGGCAGTGCAGGGAAGGGCATATTTGGTTTGCTCCTCCCGCTTCAATAATCCATCATAAATCATGGTGTAGTATATGCAGTTATAATGAAAGAAGGGTAAGAAAAAAAGGTACCATTAAAGACATGAAGCAATTGGCAAAGGAAAGGGGAGGAAAATGTTTATCCAAAATTTATGTTAATGGTAAAAGTAAATTACAATGGCAATGTAAGAGGGGGCATGTATGGACTGCTCCTCCGTCTGCCGTGAAACATGGATCATGGTGTCGCAGATGCCATTCTATAAAAATGTCAAAAAAAGTGGGGGCTACTCTTAGAAAATATCAAAAAATTGCTGAAAAACGTGGCGGTAAATGCCTCTCAGCAGAATACATCAATAATTATACAAACCTTCAATGGCAATGCGACAAAGGGCATGTATGGATGGCTCAGCCAAACAACGTCAAACATGGTACTTGGTGTCCGATATGTATCCTTATGAAAAGGCAAACTATGGAAGACTTTCATTTATTTGCTCAAAAATATGGCGGCAAATGCTTATCCACTGAATATGTTTCTAAAGGAATGCTTAAATGGGAATGTGCCAAAGGACATGTCTGGCAGCGAACATGGTTTAATACTAAACCAGGTTCCTGGTGCAGCATCTGTAGAAGAGAACAGAAAAGAGCTGCCAAAAAACTTCTCCAAGATTCCCAAAAACAATCCGATCAGCAATAATAGCTGCGCTGGTATTCCACAAAAATAGTCCCCATAATAATACCAATAACCCCCATCATCCTTCTATTGCATGACCCCGAAAAAGGGTCATATCATAGAAGGAGGAGATGAGAAATTTTGGGGAATACCATTCAATTCATTCGAAGTGAAATGACTTTATTATACCAAATCCTATTCCCACAATATTAGTAGCTTTGCAGTATGGAAGAAAAGAAAATCAGACCGCACAAGAAATATAAGACAAAGTATTCAATAAAGGATATGCAAGCAATGGCGAAGGCTAAAGGTGGCAAATGTTTGTCTGATGAATACAACGGAGTCTTTACTAAACTTCATTGGCAATGCAAGGAGGGGCATACTTGGTTTGCCGTACCGAATAGCACTATCAATCATAACACATGGTGTCCGGTATGCGCTATAAAAAGGGTAGGAAATAAAAGAAGAAGAACTATTGAACAAATGCAGCAAATGGCAGAGACTCATGATGGAAAATGTTTATCAGATATTTATAATGGTATGGAAGGTAAATTGAAATGGCAATGTGCCAAAGGACATACATGGAATGCAATACCTCAAAGTATTTATAAAGGGTCGTGGTGCCCTCGATGCTATTTTATTAGAATGGGACATAATCCAGATGAAAATATCAAGCAATACCATGAAATTGGATTAATAAAAGGAGGCAAATGCCTCTCTACTGAATACATTAATAGTTACACCAAACTACAATGGCAATGTAGTAAAGGACATGAGTGGATGGCAAAACCTAACCTTGTTAAATCTGGAACATGGTGTCCTTTTTGTGCCAATAATATCAAAAAAACTATTGGTGACCTACAATTAATCGCCCAAAAGTATGGCGGCAAATGTTTATCCAAAGAATATATTCCCAAGAAACTCCTAACTTGGGAATGCTCTAAAGGACATATTTTTGATAGAAGATTGGATAATATAAAAAGGGGCTATTGGTGCAGAATCTGTATAAATGAAGAGAAAAAAGCTGCCAAAAAACTCCTTCAAGATTCCCAAAAATAGTTTAATGCTTAAGGTCTGATGTGTAAGGTCAGTATAACTTTAATCATTAGACTTTAAACATTAATCCCCATCATCCTTCTATTGCATGACCCCGAAAAAGGGTCATATCATAGTAGGATGTGAAGGGAAAATTTGGGGAATAAGATTCGCTTCATTCCAGATGAAAAGACTTTATTATTCCAAATCCTATTCCTACAATATTAGTAATTTTGCAGTATGGAAGAAAAGAAAATCAGACCACACAAGAAACCTAAATTAAAATATTCAATAGAGGATATGCAGGCATTCGCGAAGGCTAAAGGTGGCAAATGTCTGTCTGATAAATATAAAGGAATATTAGTCAAACTTCAATGGCAATGCAAGGAAGGGCATACTTGGCTTACTCAACCGAAAAGTGTTATCGGTCATAATACTTGGTGTCCGGAATGCTCTCGATTAAGGCAAGGAAATAAAAGAAGAAGAAATATTGGACAAATGCAGCAAATGGCAAAGGCTAAAGGTGGAAAATGCTTATCTGATAAATATAATGGTATGGAAGTTAAATTGCAATGGCAATGTGCCAACGGGCATAAATGGATTGCAATGCCTCAAAATATTTATAATGGGTCATGGTGCCCTCGATGTTATTTTATAAGAATGGGACATAATCCAGATGAAAATATCAAACAATGCCATGAAATTGGATTAAAAAATGGAGGCAAATGCCTCTCTACTGAATATATTAATAACTATACAAACCTGGAATGGAAATGTAGTAAAGGGCATATTTGGAAAGCAAAACCACGTCTTGTAAAATCTGGAACATGGTGTCCATATTGTGCCAATAATATCAAACAAACTATTGGTGACCTACAATTAATCGCCCAAAAGTATGGCGGCAAATGTTTATCCAAAGAATATATTCGCAAGAAACTCCTAACTTGGGAATGCTCTAAAGGACATATTTTTGATAGAAGATTTGATAATATAAAAAGGGGCTATTGGTGCAGCATCTGTAGAAGAGAAGAGAAAAAAGCTGCCAAAAAACTCCTTCAAGATTCCCAAAAATAGTTTAATGCTTAAGGTCTGATGTTTAAGGTATGCATAACTTTAATCATTAGACTTTAAACATTAACCCCCACCATCCTTCTATTGCATGACCCCGAAAAAGGGTCATATCATAGAAGGAGGAGATGGGAAAATTTGAGGTGTAGTAAAGTAGTATTGAATATTATTCCTAATTTTGCATACATATTTTGATGACGACATTTTATGGATACACCGATCATTGCGGTTATAGTTGCTATTAGCTGGCTCTTGTGTCTTTTTTTGCGCCTTCCGTTAGGCATCATGCTTGACAATCGAGAAACCGGAGAGGATAAATCTGTATTTGATTATAGTAGAATGGAACATCTGGCAATACTGTTTTATTGGTGGGATGTTGATAAGAAAGAAAACCGAGTATTAGCAATCGTATTAAATATTATGTTACTCATTTGGGTATCAGGGATATTTGGAGGAGCAATATATTCAGAAATTATTAATAAAGGAAAACTCCAATAATAGGTAGGTTTTCTTTTTATAGAATAAAAAGGATTCTAATACACCTCCCTTCCAACTTTTTTATACTAAATAATCACCTGCATCCCCAGCATTCATTGCCGTTGGCTTCAGCCAATGGACATAGATGGATATAGTTTGTGGCTTTAGCCAAAATCATTCTAATCTTTTGGCTAAAACCTGTTTATTTCCCCATTATTTCTCCGTCGGCTGAAGCCAACGGCAATGAAATTGACTTTTTATGAACTTCTATTCTCTCCCCTTCCAACTTTTTTATACTAAATAATCACTTGCCTCCCCAGCATTCATTGCCGTTGGCTTCAGCCAATGGACATAAATAGATGCAGTTTGTGGCTTTAGCCAAAATCATTCTAATCTTTTGGCTAAAGCCTGTTTATTTCCCCATTATTTCTCCGTCGGCTGAAGCCAACGGCAATGAAATTGACTTTTTATGAACTTCTATTCTCTCCCCTTCCAACTTTTTTATACTAAATAATCACTTGCCTCCCCAGCATTCATTGCCGTTGGCTTCAGCCAATGGACATAAATAGATGCAGTTTGTGGCTTTAGCCAAAATCATTCTAATCTTTTGGCTAAAGCCTGTTTATTTCCCCATTATTTCTCCGTCGGCTGAAGCCAACGGCAATGAAATTGACTTTTTATTGGATCATATTCTCCCCCAACAAAACTTTTTTTAATTTATTTTTACCCCTCTTTTCCTGCCGGATATTAATTTTTAAAAAGTATCGTGCGGGCAACCAGAGGTGTAAAAACGATGCTTTTTCTTCTTGATTAAGAAGCAGATAATATTAAACTATTTTCTCAAAATTTCAATATTATTTTTGAAATAATTTTTTTTATTGAATAATATTTTTGTATTTTTGCAGCCTTAAAATAATTAATGATTTCTAAAATGAACACCACGAAGCAAATAATTAAGATGAATCAGAGACCTTCCGAAGCAACAATCGGGATGAATCTGATGCCTTCCTTATACCTATATAATAGGACTGCTTCGAATCACACGATTTCATGCGGTCAGGAAATTTGGAATACCATAGATAAGGTATCACTCTTCATTCCCCATACCGCCAACAATAGCATTCAAGTGCTTTGGAATATTCAAGGTGCCGAGATTAAGATGAAAAAAGTGTTTTGTAGCGTTGGCGGTTCCACAAACACATCAATCCACATGGATCAATGCGTTCGTCGAACCACAAACCTATCAATCCAGATGGATTTAGCAAGTATTAGTTCGCAGAATCCTAAATCCATCTGGATTAACAAGTTCGTCGAACCACAAACCTATCAATCCACATGGATTGAGCATAATACCTTTAACATCTACCCAAATCCATCTGGATCTATGCGTTCGTCGAACCACAAACCTATCAATCCACATGGATTTACCCAATCGTTAACAAAAATATCTTTTAGTTAAAATATCCCTTAATAAAAATAATAAATAAAAATAAATACTATGGCTGTACTATTATGGCGATTCCTCATTAATTCTTTCCTCGTAGTTACCTTGGGTTCCTACCGAGCAATGAGTTTGATCGCAAACTTTACTTTGAATGCATTGAATCTCCCACTCAATACATTAATATATGCACAATATACGCGGCTGAAACCATTCGTTACGGCGTATGCTGTCGCTTATGCCGCCTGGATCGCCTCGCTGGGCACGGAGGAAAGCTCTACGCTCTCGGTTACCAACTCCTTTAAATTGTTGGGGAATACCTGGATAATTCTTTGGGATAATCAAATTCAAATAGTATATAATACCAAATCAACGGTCTATAAAGCCTTGATGAAAAATAGAAGGAAGCCTTACCAGAAAGGCAGCCAGGAAGATAAGTTGATAAACCTGAAGGCATTCGCTGTGCTGCTCACCGGAGTTGCCGGACTAAGTGCTGTCCTCGCAGATGTAAATGCGAAAATTGTTATTCTTCAAGATCTTGTGGATAATCATGCCACTGTGAAAAGTGCAACTAAAACTGCAAGCGCGGGCGTTGAAAATTCAAGAGTTATAGTAGGTCAACAACTGTATGGCGTACTTGGTCAATTAATGGATATTTACAATGCTACACCTGGTTCTATAGGTGCTTTCTTTAATTTGACAGCTATCAGAAGACTCGAACAAACAATTTGGAATCGCGCTATCAAAGCCGCGACGACAGCCTATATATTTACCCGCACTTTGCTGGGTACTGATAAATTGAAATTGGTAAATCTGAATTTAGCGACCCTCCGCTTCGCATTTGTAGCCACCAAAAATGGCGTAATCGGCACAGTTTATATTGAAGTTCCACCATTATCATCCGTCATTGTTGATCGTTCTGCGATGGGCAACATGGCGAATACCTTTTGTGTAGTGCAGAACATGGACGGCTCCACAAAAGGGAAGTACATGATCGTGTTGGTGTAAGGCATTTACCTCGAATTTCAAACACCATACCAACGAAACCATAGCTTCTTTTCAATAACTAAGAATATCAAGATTAACTGGAATATCTTTCACCACAGATTACTCAGATTGACACAGATTTTGTGAAACATCTATGGCTTGTAATCTGTGTCAATCTGAGTAATCTGTGGTTAAAGGAAAAAAATAAAAGAAATATCCTATGTGCAAGTTGAAGTTCCACCATTATCATCCGTCATTGTTGATCGTTCTGCGATGGGCAACATGGCGAATACCTTTTGCGTAGTGCAGAACATGGACGGCTCCACAAAAGGGAAGTACATGATCGTGTTGGTGTAAGGCATTTACCTCGAATTTCAAACACCATACCAACGAAACCATAGCTTCTTTTCAATAACTAAGAATATCAAGATTAACTGGAATATCTTTCACCACAGATTACTCAGATTGACATAGATTTTGTGAAACATCTATGGCTTGTAATCTGTGTCAATTTGAGTAATCTGTGGTTAAAGGAAAAAAATAAAAGAAATATCCTATGTGCAATATGTAGTTGCCCAAAAATTATCTGCAACAGAAATAAACCTCAAAAGATTACTATATTCGCCCAATGATATCACGCAAAGACTTCCTCAGGAAATCATCCTTAATAGCAATCGGAGGACTGCTTGTTCCCTCCTTGATTAAAGGAAATAAGATTCCAAAAGATACCTTCCACGCGAAAGAATCAAACCCCCTGAATGCCGCCGGTCCACTGGTGATAGCCACGTGGGATAACCGGAAAGCTACCGAAGCCGCGATGAAGAAGATGAAAGAAACCAACTATGCATTGGATGCCGTAGAGGCAGGCGTTTGGATTCCGGAGGCTGACCCGAATGATCACAGTGTGGGCTATGGCGGAAGCCCTGACCGCGATGGACATGTGACCCTCGACGCCTGCATTATGGATGAACGCGGCAATGCCGGTTCGGTGACTTTCCTGCAAAACATAATGCACCCGGTTTCTGTTGCCCGCAAGGTGATGGAGAAGACGCCCCACGTGATGTTGAGTGGCGATGGGGCATATCAATTTGCGATTTCACAAGGATTCAAAAAAGAGAACCTCCTGACCGAAGAGTCACGCCTCGCATGGGAAAACTGGAAGAAGAAAAATAATTATACCCCTCCCGTCAATGAGAAAAACCATGACACCATCGGCATGCTCGCTATTGATGGAAACAACAATATTTCGGGAGCCTGCTCTACCAGTGGCTGGGCATACAAGATGCACGGGCGCGTAGGAGATTCCCCGATAATAGGAGCCGGCATGTTTGTAGATAATGAAGTGGGCGGGGCATGTGCTACAGGCACCGGCGAATTCGTCATGAAGACTTTAGGTTCCTTCCTGATAGTCGAATTGATGCGCAATGGAAAGACGCCACAAGAAGCCACGGAGGAAGCGATACATCGCATCGTCAGGCTATATGACTACAAAGAAATCCAGGTGGGATATGTCGCCATTAATAAAAAAGGAGAGCACGGTGCATACTCCATAAAGCCCGGCTTCACTTACGCT